>Ga0256404_1000134_pt1 | contig 173359 bp, 143 predicted proteins | sample RumenRJG_01DNA_FD_185990 | JGI IMG/M metagenome (GOLD analysis project Ga0256404, IMG submission 185990) | Bovine rumen microbial communities from Lethbridge, Alberta, Canada - RJG_01 | ecosystem: Host-associated > Mammals > Digestive system > Stomach > Rumen | place: Canada: Alberta...
TACTTGGATATTATGGTGATATTCCACAAGATGATTTAAAGAAAGTAACAAACGAAATATTCCGTTCTGGGAAAGATGACATATATGAGAACCATTTTGACGATGAAGGTAATCTCATAAAATTTTATTTCCCGGAAAGAGGTGTATCCCTTGAATTGAATAAGCAACCATGACATAGAACAAAAGCACTTAAAACCTAAAATGAAAAATCTTGGGTCATATAATAGAATTCTGTTATTACCTGCTCGGGCGGAGATTGGATTAAAAATACAAGATGAAAATGATTATGAGATATATGTATTATTTATTTGTTATGTTGAGCATAACAAGTTGTTCTTTAGATTTTGGCTATGACTACAGTCTGTCTAGTTTAAAGAAATGTGAACTTAAATATCAGGATTTGCCGGATGATGTAAGAACGATTCTATATTCATCTGCTGTAGGTATGGAGGAAAGAAATAGACTACTATTTGTTAATCCTGCGGACAGTTCACGTTATCAATTTAAAATTGTCGAATCGGCGTTTGTAAGTTCGTGGATTGCTTATTACAAATTGATTGATACAGACAAAAACATAGTATATAGAATTGAGCAGGGTGTGCCAGAACCATATATAATAGATAGTAAAACTAACAAATTATACATACCAAGTGATTATATTTTACTTTCAAGAATTAATATAGCATATGACAGCATTAAGAAATTAAAAGATGACGATAGTGTATCTGTCGTAGAACGTGTTGTAGCTGCCGCTAACGAGAGAATTTATAATTCGGTATTCACAGAATATGAGTTAAAATGAAAGTCCTGCTCGGGCGGATTTGTAATCCGACCGCATTGAGTATTAGCATTTATAATGCACAATAAACCAAACCTATGGCAGCATTAAGTTTTACAAAAGGACTCTATATTCTGCGCGACTTTAAGAAGTTCACTAGCAAGGCAGTGCCGAACATCTCCGTCGCCATAGGAAGCACAAGGGAGCTCATGCCGTCGGAGATACTATACACCGACTCCACGGACTACCTGCTGGGCGGCAGCCTCACGCTGAAGAACGGACGCATAGACATGTATCAGTTCGACGAGGGCTACTGTCAGGCCACACAATATAATGCCACGCAGGACAACTTCACCTTCATGTACTATGACAAGGACCACCTGGGAAACGTCCTGTCAAGACGGTATTTTAATGTTACAGTAACAATATGAGAAACAATGAATATGAATATATCTTGTCGCATTGCAAATGCTGATACTCAATGCGGTCGGATTACAAATCCGCCCGAGCGGGCAAAGAGTATGGATAGGCTATATAAATATATCGGAGTTGTTCTGCTTGTGCTTTTAGGTAAAGTTTCACCTATTGCAGCGCAGGACAGTCTGGTGCTGGTTCGTGAGAATGCAGCGCACGCCTTTGGCGAGACAATTCCGGCAGGTAACTATAGCGGAATAGTGAACGTGGAGGGCAACACCTATGCGCTGGTGAGCGACAAGGGCACTCGTGGCGAGGTGGTCTTCGTGAATATAGAGTTTGACAACGAGACAGGCGACATTATTAATGCACGCCATATCTATTCGTTGCCCACAGGAGAATCAAATCCCGACAATGAGGATATTGTTTACCTTAAGGATAAGAAGGCGTTCTATATAGCCTCTGAGGAAGACAACAATGTGAGGGAGTTTGTTATTGACAAAGTGGCAGACGACGGAACGATAAAGCCTACGGGAAATATTTTGCCTTTCGGCGACCACAAGGGTAAGACTCGACCGAACAGAGGGTTGGAGTCGTTGGCCTATGACAGTATTGGCAAAGTGTTCTGGACCACTACGGAATGTCCGCTTGTGGGCGATGGTGAGGTGACGACCTCTAACAACGGAGTGCGCCAGCAACTAAGACTGATGGCAACAGACGGCACAGGCGGTCTCAGTCATTATGCCTACCAGATGGACACTCCTGAAGAGGCTCCAGAGATGGACACGTTCCTGATGGGTGTAAGTGCGCTCACAGCACTCGGTAACGGGCATTTGCTGGTGCTGGAGCGTGAGGTGCATATCCCGCAAGAATATCTTGGTGCCTTCTCATTAATGAAGATTTATGCTGTTGATGTAACGGGCGAGCAGAAGGTGCCAGTTGCAGAACCTTTGACAGAGAGTTCACCCTTCGTGAAGAAACGCCTCGTGTGCCAATGGCGTACAGATATCTCGTTGTTCGATTTTGGCTTTGCCAATTATGAAGGCATGTGTCTGGGACCGCGTCTTGAAGACGGCTCGCAGGTGGTAGTTCTTGTTAGTGACTCGCAAAACCAATATGGTGGAGTCCTCAGCGACTGGTTCAAGACTATTGTAGTGCGCTGATTACAAAACAAATACGCGTTATCTTCTTCGTTTCTTTGCGTTTCTCGCACCTCGTTGGTTATTGGGGCGAGCGTTGTTGTAGTTGTTTGCCGGCTGCGGATAGAGTTCTCTGATAAGGTCAGGTCGCCCTATTCGCCGCAGTTCCTGCTCAATGTTTCGCCGTTCCTCTGGCTTGTACCAGAAGAAGAACTGGCGTTGTGCCAGTTTCTCGCGCTGCGTCTTGGCGCTGAACACGGGCTCAAGGGTATATGGGTCGTAGCCGGTGTACCATGTTTCTGTGGCTATGGTCATAGGCGTCGGCGTGAAGTCCTGCACCTGCTCCAGGTGGAAGTCCATGCGCTTTGTCAGTACTGCCAGTTCTGCCATGTGTTCCTCGCGGCATCCGGGGTGCGAACTGATGAAATAGGGTATCAGTTGCTGGCGCAGATTCTCCTCGCGGTTTATTCTGTCGAAGACGCGCTTGAAGCGCTCGAACAGCGTGAAACTGGGCTTGCGCATCAGGCGCAACACCTCGTCGGCGGTGTGTTCGGGAGCCACTTTCAGTCTGCCGCTGACGTGTCGGCATATCAGTTCGCGGGTGTACTGTCGCGCTGCCTCGTTGCTCTTCTCGTCTTGCGACTCGTGCAGGAGCAAGTCGTAGCGCACGCCGCTGCCGATGAAACTCTTCTTCACTTCGGGCAGGGCATCGACAGCATGATAGATGTCGAGCAACTGTGAGTGGTCGGTGTTCAGGTTGGGGCAGATGGCGGGATGGATGCACGACGGTCGCTTGCATTTCTCGCAAGCCTTCAGGTTGCGTCCGTGCATGCCGTACATGTTGGCAGAAGGACCGCCGAGGTCTGACAGGTAGCCCTTGAAGTCGGGCAACTTTACCACCTCTTTTACCTCGTTCATGATGCTCCGCTTCGAGCGGCACACCACGAACTTGCCCTGATGGGCAGAAATGGTGCAGAAGGCGCATCCTCCGAAGCATCCGCGATGCAGGTTCACCGAGTGTTTTATCATCTCGTAGGCAGGTATGCGCTTGTTCTTGTATTTGGGATGCGGCAGTCGGGTGTAGGGCAGGTCGAACGACGCGTCCAGTTCCTCGGTAGTCATGGGAGGGTAGGGCGGATTCACCACGGCAAACAGGTTGCCCACCTGCTGTATCAGGCGTTGTGCGTGCATCTTGTTAGACTCCTCCTCGATGTGGCGGTAGTTCTCTGCTTCGGCCTTCTTGTTTTGCAGGCATTCCTCGTGCGAGTGCAGAAGGATGTCGTCGTCGCCAATGCCTCCCGGAATATCGTTCTTATGTGCCAGGAACACCGTTTGCGGCAGGTCGCGCAGGTCGCTCACCTGTCTGCCCTCAGACAGTTCCTGGGCAATGCGGACAATGGTTTTCTCGCCCATACCGTAACTCAGCAGGTCGGCACCGCTGTCGCATAAGATGCAACGGCGCAGGCGGTCTTGCCAGTAGTCGTAGTGGGTGAGCCGGCGCATCGATGCCTCGATGCCTCCCAGAATGACGGGGACATCGGGATAGAGTTGTTTCAGAATCTTAGTATAGACGATGGTGGGGTATTCAGGTCGGCAGTCGTGCCTTCCGTCGGGGCTGTAAGCGTCTTCCGAACGCAGTCGCCTGTTGGCGGTGTACTTGTTGACCATCGAGTCCATGCAACCTGGAGAGATGCCGAAGAAGAGGCGCGGACGCCCCAGTTTCTTAAAGTCGCGAAAGTCACCGTGCCAGTCGGGCTGCGGAACAATGGCCACACGATAGCCCTTGCTCTGCAGTACACGCCCTATCACAGCCGCTCCGAACGACGGATGGTCAACGTAGGCATCGCCGGAGAACAGTATGATGTCGGCAACATCCCACCCCAGGAGTTGCATCTCTTTCTTTGTGGTGGGAAGGAAATCGGTGAGTTGTGGCATTATTGCTGTTGCTCGTTGTCTTTGTTCTTAGTGTATTCTATATAGAGCAACACAAGATTGTGCAGACCGAGTGCCTTCATGTTAGGGTTGTAGATGACATCAAGGCAGAGGTCGAGCAGCCTCTTGTCTGCCGCCTGCTGCGACTCGAGAATGGAGCGCACGTTAAGTTTCAGTTTGTCCAGAACAGGCTCGTCTATGAAGCCGTTGCTGTCTATAAGGTTCTTCAGTAGAGAGTAATCCTCTATTGTTTGCAGATGTTCCTCGGTCACCTCGATGCTTCTTGTTCCTGAAGCGTTTGCTTGTATTTTCATTATTTATAGATTTTAAGATGATTGCTGTTTGTTTACGGTTGCGCTTAGTCTTTCATCAAGAACGAAAGTATGCCGCGCATCACGGCGTGGCGCTTGCTGTAGGATGTGATGCACTCGAAGGGGAATCCCATAACGAACGACTTGTAGTCGCGACCGTCGTATGCCACGCAGGCACCGCGTCCGTCGCCATAGAGCAGAGCGCAGAAGGCTGAGCCCACAGGATGAAGCACATCGGGCGATGTGGCGGCATAATGCTCCTCGTTGATTGTGCGGTAGATGTCGAAGGTGGTGCCCATGCCGTCGATGTTCGTGTAGAATCGCGATGGTGTCTCGCCGAAGTTGTTTGTCTTCAGGACATCATTTAGGAACTCACGTTCGCTGTCCGAACGCATGTCCGAACCCACGTACGAGCCACTAACGAACAGACGGCCGCCGCCACGGGTGTAGTTCTTCAGCAAGCGTTGCATCTTCGGGCTGAACGACTTATACTGAATCAGCGAGCGTCCGTCGTCTTTTTCGAGTCCCAGAATCAGGTCAACGCAGTAGTAGTCGTCAAGGCTTACCTCGCCATGTTCTACTGCTGTGCTTGAACAACTGGCCACGTTATATTTCCCCACAGCCTTGATGGCGTCGGCGTGAGTCTCGATGTAGTTGAAATCGTTGCCCGCAATGAACTTTCCCTGTAGTTCGTTGCCGCTGAACCCTAATCCTGTGGAACTTATAACTCCGATGGTGCTCTTGCTGAAGGCTGTCTGTGCGCCGCACCATCCTGCCGTAGGACCATACGTAACGCCTGGGTCTTCGTTGATGTCGAAGCCCTGCTCGCTCGCCGTTTCATAAATGGCTGGAGACGAGAGGCGATGGAATCCGTTCACCACCAACACCGTGCGCGAAGCCCCCTCATGGCATACTGCCGACAACTGCTCGGTGGGGAAACTCTCACCGCCCTTGTTCACCGCCGTCACGCGGAAGTTGTAGAGTATGTCGGGCTGCAGTTCCATCTGGCATGAAGTGCCTCTTACGGGCTGTCCGTTATCGAAGTCGCCCCCTGCGGTTGATGTGTAGAGCATGTAAGAGGTTGGCTTTGCCGACGATTCTTGTGGGTCGTAAACGGGCTGCCAACTTAGTTTCACCTTGTTTGGTCCCACGAAGCGCACGCTGAAGTCTGTAGGTGCCAGAGGTTGCACTACATACTGGGTGTTGTGCATGTTGGAGACAAAGCGCAATATGGTTTTATATATAGAACGCGCGAATGTGAAACGGAAGTTCGGGTCTTGTCCGTATTTCATGTCGGGGAAACTCTGGTGAGAGAGAGTTTCGAGTATTGCCGACGGCACTTCAGGCAGACGGCTCTCAGAGTAGTTGCGGTCGTATAGTTTGCGGGCTGTCCATGAACCGAAAGCATAACTAAGGTCGCGCTGCGAGTCGTAGAGTAGGGAAGTGGCAAAGGTCTTCGAGTGGTTGCGCGAGATGCCCGCGTTCAGCACTCCGTCGTGGAAGTCGGTGGTGCATATCGACAATGTGCCGTAAACAGATGAACAGTCGTTATGGTATCCGGCATCGCTGTGCACGGCAAGCGACAGTTCGAGTGGCACCTTCAGGCCCTCCATATTGGGCACATAGCACGAGCCGCCAGCCATCCAGTTGGTCATTCGCGAGCGAGTGTTGATGTCGTCGGTGTAGTCGTCCTGCCCTTCCTTGGCGTTATAAACCCACTGAGGTGCTCCCGACCATTGTGCGTTATATCGCGACCCTTCAAGACATCGGGGCAGTCCGCTCGTCTTGCCCTCGCGCTGAATGAGTCCTGTTCCGCCGCCGAATCGCACAGCATCCGATGTCACCACGCCGTTCTTGTCGCTTACATTGGTCACAACGAGGCAGTTGCGTTGTGAGCATCCCTCGCCGAACGCGAATGTTCCGAGATAAACCCATGTGCCGCCGCCCATCTTCTGGTTGACGTGGAACACGGTCTTGCTGCCCTTGTGGTAAACGATGTATTCGGCATCATCGACACTATTGCTAAGTGTGGCGTAACTCACATAAACCGCATACTTGCCTTCTTTGCGTATGTTGGGCATGTATGTGATGTAACTCTTGTTCTTCTGGTTTGCCGTTTGCGCCATTCTCACGGTGCCGTCGTCGAAAGGGTTCTCGCCGTTGATGTAGGTTCCGTTGCGCTGTGCGAATCCCCTTACTCCTGCGTCTTTCCACGTACGGTGGTTGTTGGTCTCGTGGTAATACTGGCTTTGACGGTCATCATTATCTATAATCACCTCGTTGCGCTGCCAGTCTCTCTCTCTCGACGTGAAGACTGTCGCACCGGCATTCTCAAGCATCGGTATGAGGTAGGGAATGACGATGGTCTGGGTGAATAGGTCCTCGGTGGTGCAGAAGAGTTCAGGTCTTTGCCACTTCCATCTTCCCTTGCCTCGGTCGTAGTATCTGCCGTGGCTTGGTGTTACAGAAAGGTGGCGGTTATACAGTCCGTTGCTTATCTCTACTGGTTTCGACATGTTCTTAACCCACGGCTCGCCTGTATATTCCACACCCCAGTTGCTGTTCCTGCGTGTGTATTCACGCTTAGAGGCACCTATGGGATTCTCTGTTTCAGGTGGCACATTCTTTCCGATGTCCACTTTTGGCTTTGGGTCAATGATGTTCTTGTGTGAACCGCATGCCGCCAGCATGGCGACAGCAGCGAGAGCAATCAGATATCTTTTCTTAATCATAATTCTCCTATGCTGAATAGTTCGGGCTTCTTGCCCTTGAAATCCTTATAATACATCTTTATCTCGCGCATCTGAGCGTCCAGGTCGCCGTTGGCAACGATGGTCTTGGTGCACTGTATGAGTTTCTTCTGATAGTCAACGCCATAGAGCAGTATCGGAATATCTGCCTTCTGCGCTATGAAGTAGAACCCTTTTTTCCAGTCGGGGTTCTTCGAGCGCGTGCCCTCCGGCGTGATGCAGAGGCTGAATGTCTTAGCGTTCTTTGCCGTTTCCGCAAGGTTATCAGTGAGACTTGACTTATGGTCACGCCACACAGGTACTCCTCCTATCTTTCGGAAGAATACGCCTAACGGTCCCACAAACCATTCTTTCTTCATCATGAAATTGGTCTTCATCCCCTCGGCACGCATGTATAGTTGCCCGATGATGAAGTCCCAGTTGCTCGTATGTGGCGCGAGGCACACTATGTACTTGTCGGGGTGGTTTTCGGTAACATCCTTTTTCCACCCCATTTGCTTATATAATAGCCAACTGCAAAACTTTTTTATCATCTTAGGTTATCCTAAATTGCAAATATGATCTACTATCTCGTTGGCGCTTTCGTCGAAATCGGCAGCCAGCCTCTTGTAGTACTGCTTTGCAGGCATGCCTGGTTCTGGGTGCGAAATGCGCTTCACGAAGTCGCTGTTGACGTTGATGATAGAAGTTAGAATCGAGTTCACAGTGTCTTCATCTGCTTTTCCGTTGTACAACGAATATGCTACACACTCTGCGAAGAGGGCGTCGCAGATGTTGTTTATTGCCTTTTTCAGTTTTCTCTTGTTTGTCATAATAATGTACTCCTTTCAGTGTTTGTTTGTCTGTTCATTGTAATATCAATATTGCAAATATAGTTATTTTTTGAATACTACAAGCAATTTTGACGGAAAAAATACTTAAAAAAGGTTTATTCAATGATTTTTCTTTCTCCGTGTCGCAAAAAATAACTATTTTTGCATTCAAATTTCTAATTGTTTGGAGACAAAAAACAATAAATAATTTAAGGTTAATCATAAGTAAAATGAAAAAAAGTGCATTGCAGCAGGCGCGTGCTGCTTATCAGCCCAAACTGCCGAAAGGCCTCAAGGGCTTTGTGAAGGTAAAAGAAGGTGCTCTTACCGAAAGCGTTGACAACCAGGAGGAAATCAAGGCTCTCTTCCCTAACACTTACGGAATGCCGCTCATCGAGTTCGAGCAGAGCGATGTTGCCAACAAGGCAAAGATGAATGTTGGCGTTATTCTCTCTGGCGGTCAGGCTCCTGGCGGACACAATGTCATCACTGGTCTTTTCGATACTATCAAGAGACTCAACCCTGAGAACAAACTCTACGGATTCATTCTGGGTCCTGGCGGACTTGTTGACCATAACTATATGGAGATTACTGCCGACTTCATCGAGGACTACCGCAACACCGGTGGTTTCGACATGATTGGTTCTGGACGTACAAAACTGGAGAAGGAAGAGCAGTTTGAGAAGGGTCTCGAGATTATCCGCGAACTCGACATCAATGCTATCGTTATCATCGGTGGTGACGACTCTAACACCAACGCATGCGTTCTGGCTGAGTATTATGCAGCAAAGAAGACTGGCGTACAGGTTATCGGCGTGCCTAAGACCATCGACGGCGACCTCAAGAACGACCAGATTGAGACTTCATTCGGTTTCGACACCGCTTGTAAGACATATTCAGAACTTATCGGCAACATCGAGCGCGACTGTAACTCAGCACGCAAGTACTGGCACTTCATCAAGGTGATGGGCCGCTCGGCTTCTCATATCGCACTAGAGTGCGCACTTCAGACTCAGCCTAACATCTGTCTCATCTCTGAGGAGGTGGAGAAGGAAGAACTCACACTCGACGATGTTGTTACATACATCGCCAATGCTGTGGCTCGCCGCGCTGAGCAGGGCGACAACTTCGGTACGGTAATCATCCCCGAGGGACTCATCGAGTTCATTCCTGCCATCAAGAAACTTATTGCCGAACTCAACGACGTGCTCGCTACAGAAGAGGCTCAGAGCCTTGTTCGCAACGACCAGATTGACTACATCAAGCAGCAGTTGACCGACGAGAACCTCGCTGTGTTCAACTCTCTGCCTACAAACGTGTCACGTCAGTTGGCTCTCAACCGTGACCCACACGGAAACGTGCAGGTGAGCCTTATCGAGACGGAGAAACTGCTCTCGTCTATGGTTGCCGCTAAACTGGAGCGTTGGCGCAAGACTCAGATGTATCGCGGAAAGTTCGCAACACAGCATCACTTCTTCGGATATGAGGGACGCTGTGCCGCTCCTTCTAACTTCGATGCCGACTATTGCTACGCTCTCGGAACAAGTGCTGCACAACTCATCGCTGCAGGCAAGACCGGATATATGGCAATAGTAAAGAACACCACCGCTCCTGCAGACGAGTGGGTAGCAGGCGGTGTGCCCATCACTATGATGATGAACATGGAGCGTCGCAACGGTAAGATGAAGCCAGTTATCCGCAAGGCTCTCGTTGACCTCGACGGTGCGCCATTCAAGACATTCGAGGCTCAGCGCGAGGAGTGGGCAAAGAACACATGCTTCACCTATCCTGGTCCTATCCAGTACTGGGGACCGTCAGAGGTGTGCGACCAGCCTACTATGACTCTTGCGCTTGAGAAGGGCAAGATGTAATATGTATATCATCGTTGGTGATTGGGAAAAGCATTCACTCCGAGTGTGATGTGCTTCCCAATCACCATCTTTTATTAATACCAAAGCAATGGCTGCCAAACGTCACCACCATAGAAGCAAGAAGAATTCTATCTTCAGCAAACTACCTTCATGGACATGGTGGTTTGGCGGTTTTCTTATTGTTATAGCCTACATCGCCGCGTTCTATTATTTCTTCATCAGTCCTTACAGTTTCCGCTGGCGGGCCATATATGGCGATGCCGACTATCCCGAGGGTTACGAGATTCACGGCATAGACATCAGCCACTATCAGGGGCGCATCAACTGGAAAGACCTTCAGGAAGCAACAATACAGGGCCATCCCGTGCGTTTTGTCATCATGAAGGGTACCGAGGGCTCGTCGCGTATCGACAAAACGTTCTTAGACAATTTCTATAATGCTCGCGAGCATGGCTTCATACGTGGTGTTTATCACTTCTGGAGCAATAAATCGACACCGCGAGAGCAGGCGCAGTTCTTTCTTAAGAACGTCAAACTGCTCGAGGGCGACCTTCCTCCCGTGCTCGACGTTGAGCACAAACCCAAGAACGTTTCGGTGGAGGATTTCCAGCGTGACGTGCTCACATGGCTTCATATCGTGGAAGACAAATATCACGTGAAGCCTATCATATATACATATTATAAGTTCAAGACGGAGTATCTCGACGCGCCAGTATTTGATGACTATCCTTACTGGATAGCCCATTACTATGTTGAAAAGGTGGAGTACAGCGGACCGTGGAAGTTCTGGCAGCACACCGATGCCGGCAAGTTGCCTGGAATAAAGGGCAACGTCGATTTAGATATTTATAACGGCAGTTACTACGACCTCCAGAAACTCACCATCGACTAACATGAGTGCGATTTCAGCACTATCATAGCCCAGCCGTTTTCTGTCTTCTTTCCTTCGTACAGCAAGCCAAGTGTGCTGGCCTTCTCAACGAGCAGAGGCACGTCGTCCTCATAGAATCCGCTCAATATCAGCGTGCCGTCAGCCGCCATCACCTCCTTGAAGTAAGGCATGTCGTTCAGTAGGATGTTCCTGTTGATGTTTGCTATAATGATATTGAACATTCCCGAAATGTGTGTCAAGACATGTGCGTCGCCGTGCAACACCTCGACATCGTCACTCACACCGTTCAGTTCGGCGTTGTGCTCGGTGTTTCTCACACTCCATTCGTCGATGTCGTAACCAGTGACATGAGCGGCTCCCAACTTGGCAGCCACTATCGACAGTATGCCGGTGCCGCAACCGCAGTCGAGCACGCTGTTGCCTTTTATCTCTGTCTCGAACATCGTCTTCACAATCATTCTCGTGGTCTCGTGGTTGCCAGTGCCGAAAGCCAGTTTCGCGTCAATCACCACGTCCATAGCGTCTCCTGCGTTCTCGGGCAGATGGGTGGTGTCGTGTATAACGCAAAGGTCGTCAATATATATTGGTTCAAAACCTTCTTTCTCCCACGCCTCGTTCCAGTTCTTGTATTCGGCCTCTTTGAACGTGTAGTCCGTCTTGATGCCTTCAAGCGGGAAGTCCTTGAGACACTCGTCAAGGGCCTCCTTGTGGAACAGGTCGTCGAGGATATATCCGTTCATTCCCTCGTCAGTCTCAACGAAACTCTCGAAGCCTATCTCTCCAGCAAGCGATGCTGCAATGTCGCGTGCCGCAGTCATCGTCTGCTCGTCTTCAATGTCGCTGTTGTCGCGGTTCTTGAAGGTGAAAAACACTTCTATATATTTCATATTGCTCTCTTTTTAGGTGTCGAAACGTTAAATTTCGAGTGCAAATATACAAAAAATAGGGAAAAACCTATTATCGTTTAGGGTTTTTCCGTATATTTGCAAATAAAATCAAATTATTTTTGCACTTGAAATATAATGCAAACATAGTTTTAACACTAATAAAGCGATATGGATATGAAGAAGTTGATATTATTAACAGTCTTTGCTGGCATGTTGCCGATAGCAATGCAGGCTCAAGACGACGACCTCTACTTCACCCCGAAGAAGAAGGCCGAGACCAAGACTACTCAACAATCTGCTCCTCAGAGAAGCGAGACTCCGTATTACAGCGGGTCGTCAAGAGACGTTGATGAGTATAACAGACGTCCCATGCATAGTTATTACGAGACAATAGGCACCGACTCTCTGGGTAATGATATCATTGAGTTCCATTCTGGTGCAGAGGACACCACAAAGGTGTTCCGTGCTCCCGACTACGACGAAGAGAGCGACTACGCATACAGCCGCCGCATGAGCCGTTTCGACGACTACTACTGGTACGACCCGTGGTTCGACGGTTACTACGGCTTCTATGGCTACAGCCCGTACCGCTGGTCACGCTGGGGATGGTATCCTGGATGGCGCGGCTATTATAGTTGGTACGACTGGTACGACCCATTCTGGTACGACTGGTACTATCCTTATTACGGAGGCTATTATCGTCCGTGGTATAGCGGTTGGTATGGCTATTATGGCGGATGGTATCGTCCATCATATTATCGCGACTATGGCGGCAACTATCGCGGCAACAACAGCCGTGGCGGCATAGCAGGACGCGGCACTGGCTCGCGTGGCGGCGGTCATAATGGTTGGGGCACAGGCAGAAGGTCTTCTACCAGCAGTGGTAATTCCGACATTATCAATTCTCGCAGAGGTGCTTCGACACCACGTCGCTCATCATCGTCCAACTCCTCGTTCGGCGGCAGCACACGCAGCAGCGGCTCCTATGGCGGTGGCTCGCGCAGCGGTGGCGGTGGCGGCGGTCACTTCGGTGGCAGTTCGCGCAGCGGTGGCGGCGGTGGCGGTCACTTCGGAGGTCGCAGGTAAGCGCTATGTAATGAGTTGATGAGTTAATGAGTTAATGAGTTAATGAGTTGATGAGTTAATGAGTTAATGAGTTAATGAGTTGATGAGTTATTGAGTTAATGAGTTAATGAGTTGATGAGTTATTGAGTTGATGAGTTAACTAAACTCCTGAACTCCTAAACTCCTAATATAAAATGATTACAAATAAAAAACTATAATCGCTATGAAGAAATTACTTTATGTGTCTTTCGCACTTGCGTTGTCTCTGCCCGTAATGGCGCAGGAGACCTATGAGAATGCAAACATCGCGACAAAAGACCTCAACGGAACGGCACGTTATGTCGGTATGGGTGGAGCGATGGACGCTCTTGGCGCTGACCTCTCCACAATGTCTTCAAACCCTGCAGGCATCGGACTCTTCCGTCGCTCTACCATCGCGGCAACGGCTGGTTTCATGTCGCAGCAGGATGCCAAGAAGTTCGACTTTGGCAACACGTCGCACGTCACTTTCGACCAGATTGGTTTCGTGTATAGTTCTCCTTCGGGCAAGTCGTCATACATCAATATTGGCTTCAACTACCACAAGAGCCGCGACTTCAACTACATCCTGAAGGCTTCTAACGGACTGAATGGCGCTTCGCAGAACAAACTGTCTTACCTCAAGCAGGCCGACGAGTTGTTCTATCCCGAGGGCACTCTCGATGATGCCAATGTCAATGGCTACGACTCTCATGGCAACGATGCGTCAACATTCTCGCAGGTGGACTACCTCTATTATAACGGACTGCTCACACGCGAGATAGAGGAGGGCGGCAAGACTGTGCTCGACTTCAACCCCTATGACGCCACAGCGTTCAATATGGACCGTGCCAGCAAGGGCTACATCGGCCAGTACGACTTCAACTTCAGCGGCAACATCAACGACCGCGTTTATCTGGGTGTTACATTCGGTGTTTACGATGTTCACTATAAGGGATACAGCGAGTACACCGAGAGTCTCTCAGGCGGCAACGTCACTCTTGCTGACGAGCGCACCATCACTGGTTCGGGATTTGATGTAAAGGCTGGTATCATCGTGCGTCCTATCGAGAACTCACCGTTCCGCATCGGTCTGTCGGTGTCATCGCCAACATTCTACGACCTGACTACAGAGAACAGGTCTCGTCTGGACAACGGCTCACCGTATGGCGAATACGACGGAGTGCACAGTTCTGAGGCTTACGACTTCAAGTTCAACACTCCTTGGAAGTTTGGCTTGTCGCTCGGTCACACCGTAGGCAACTATCTCGCACTCGGCGCTTCATACGAATATGCCGACTACAGTTCTATCGACAGCCGCATCATCGACGGCGATGGATACGACTGGTGGACCGACTCTTACTATGAGTCAAGTTCTTCCGACAAGGAGATGAACGACGCCACATCCTACTCGCTGAAGGGCGTGAGCACCATCAAACTGGGTGCTGAGTACAAGCCGACACCCGAACTCGCCATCCGTCTGGGTTACAACTACGTATCTCCGATGTACAACGAGAATGGCTATAAGGACGGCTCGGTATGGTCGCCAGGCACATGGTATTCTTCTACTACCGACTACACCAACTGGAAGTCAACCAACCGCATCACCTGCGGTGTGGGCTATCAGATAGACAAGTTCAACATCGACCTTGCTTACCAGTACAGCGCACAGAATGGCGACTTCTATCCATTCATGTCATACTATAGCTCAAAGACATTTGAACACAGCGTTTTAAAAGATGATATGGGTAATCCTTTGACTATGAGCTACAACAACGTTCCCGATGCTACAGAGGTTAGCAACAAGCGCCATCAGGTGCTCCTCACATTGGGATACAGGTTCTAAGTTTTTCTAAGGAATCAGACTAATCTAAGTCTGAATGGCTGATAACAGCATAGCCCAGGGCACAACACCCTGGGCTTTTTCTATTGGTAATAAACTGTCGTGCTTATATTTGCAATGAAACGGCTAATATATTCTATCCCCCACATATAGCAGATGGATTCCCCGCCCCTGAAGCCCCCCTCGCCCCTTGGAGAGGGGATAGGGGTGAGGCCTTGAGGATAGGGGTGGGGTCAGTGTCTTTTTCCACGTACAATATCTTCTATCTCCTTCTTTTATATCACTGACCCCACCCCTGCCCCTCCCCTACAGGGGCGGGGAGTCATTGGTAATTGGCTCTAATATATATGCTATTTCAAGCCTCCCCTCGATGAAGGTTTAGAGGGAGGCTTCTTGCGATTCTAAGCCTCCCCTTTTGGGGGAGGTTTGGTAGGGGCTTACTTCTTCTTTTGGGGGAGGTTTGGAGGGGGCTTCCTTCTTTCGTGAAGTTTTGGTATGGGTTTTACTTAAGCCTCCCCTTTTGGGGGAGGTTTGGAGGGGGCTTACTTCTCGGGGAGGTTTGGAGGGGGTTGATATGCTTTCCTACCCCTCAGTATATTGCTCGTTGTCGTCGATGATGCTGTCAACATCGTTCATCTCGTCGTCATCGAACCACAGGTGCATCTTGTCCTTTGCCTTCTGGCGTGCCTCGTCAGAGACGAGCGACCACACCTTCTTCAGCACATACACCAGCACCGCCATGTCGTCAGCCAGTCCCACGATGGGTATGGCGTCGGGCATCACATCGAGCGGACTGATGAGGTAGCCCAGTGCGCCGATGATTATTGCCTTGTCCTTGCGCGATACCTTGTCGCTCTGCATGGTGTAGTAGAGTAGCAGCGAGCCATAGACGAGTTTGCTTCCTGCTCTTTTTGCTATGCGCTGTATTTTATCGACGAAGTCTCCGCTGGAGAACTTGTCAGAGTATGACATAAAGTCGGGTAATTCCATTCTATTCTGTTTAAGTTGTTTTTATAGATAAAAGCGAAAGCAGTGTTCCTGTAAGCCGGGTTCTGTCTCATGCGGCGCAAGAGCCGCAGATGCCTGTCATTTATCTAATATGCAAGTCGCCCTGCATCTTTAGCGTTCTACCCTCCATCGGAGTGAGTCGGGCGGGCAACCCTCAGACGATGGTTTACATGAACTTGCAGCCTCCAGTGAGCACAGCGCTGACGGTCGCCCGTAGCCTGGTGGTCTCTTACACCGCCTTCTCACCCTTGCCGTGCTTCGTATGTTACACTACAGAAGCGTTGGCGGTTGTTTTCTTCTGCTCTAACTTGCTGTCGCCAGCAACTTCTATTTTCGGAAGTGGAGCACCCTGTGCTGCCCGGACTTTCCTCTTATACATTATTTATATATAAGCGACAGAGCCAGAACGCTGCTTTCGTCTGCAAAAGTAGCGCATTTTTTCTAAACCCACAAATAAAAAATGTTATTTTTGCACATTGAGTTGCAAATGTGCACATTATCCCCATGTTATAAAACAATACAAAGAGAGTGGTAGCAAATTTCCCTACCACTCTCTGTCATTGTTCTTATCTTGTGTCTGCTGTTGTTATTTATCCTGCAGGTGCTCGATGTCGAGGTTTATGTTCAGTTTTGCTGTCTGTGTCTCTTCCTCTTCTTCATCCTCCTCAGGGTCGATGTTGTCGAAACCGGGTGCATTGGCTGGACCGTGGCCACCGCCGCCAAGGCTGATATCTGTGTTGCGTAAGTTTGGGAGTTTGTGAGTTTTTGAGTTTGTGAGTTATTGAGTTTGTAAGTTTGTGAGTTTATGAGTTTGTGAGTTATTGAGTTTGTAAGTTTTTGAGTTTGTGAGTTTATGAGTTTGGGAAGTTACGAATACACTGAATTTTAGCGCCCCAAAGGGGCAGAAAGTACGTAGCCCAGGGCATCGCCCTGGGTATAAGTGTGCCCTGTATTCACGCCCTGTAAGGGCAAAAGAACTTACTGTTTCCTATATGGAACAAATCTTTTGCCCTTTCAGGGCGAATACACCTTGGTCGCATGTTACCCATTTAGAGTGAGGTTTGGTGGGTGCATTATATACTTTTCCCCACATATAGCGTATGGATTCCCCGCCCCTGTAGGGGAGGGGATAGGGGTGGGGTCAGTGATTAAGATAGAGAGATAGAAAGAGATAGGAGAGTATAGAAGATGTCGTGTTTTGACAAAACACTGACCCCACCCCTGCCCCAAGGCCTCACCCCTATCCCCTCTCCAAAGGGCGAGGAGGACTTCAGGGGCGGGGAGTCATCGGGTGTCTATTTATATATAGTAAATAAATCTACAATTCATGAGTGCCCACAATTTCAAACCTAAAGATTACCTAACAAATAATAACGAAAAATCCCCTGACCTCTGGGGAGGGCAGGGGAGAGAGAGACGTTGTGCTCTTTAAGGCTCTGGCTCGTCGCCATCGCCCTTGCTCACCGCGTTCTGGGGGAGTTCCTTGACTGTTGCGCCATGCAGCATGTTGATGGTGCGCTGTCCGTTCTTGTCAACGGTCCACTCGTTGATGAAGTTCAGGCGCATGCCCTTGACGTTCTTTGCTGCCGAGAACTCCTTCGCCGTGGGCGCCGCAGAGGTGCGCAGACCAATCTTGAAGATGCCCAGTCCTGGTATGCGCACGGCATACGACTTCTGCAGCAGGCCTTTCATCTGCTCAACCATCTCGGTGAGCACCGCCTGCGCGTCAGCCTTCTTTGCCGTGGTGTTGTCTTGGATTAGTTGTGCCAGTTCGTCCAGTTCTACGATGTCGAGCATCTTGGCACGTGCGTACCACTCACCCTTGTGCTTCGAGTTTGAGCGGTTGTCCTGATGTAATTTGTACAATACTGCCATTTTGTTTTTGTGTTTAATGGGTTTAACAATAAAAAAATTAAGTCTAATTGTGTGCTGGTTGAGGGTGTCTGTCGTGATGTTTTTGATGTCTGCGCGCCGGACTTCATCAGCATCTTTCACAGCCTTTTCTCTCACCTTTTCACACCTACAAAGTTACAAATAAATTCTCATATATGCAAGCATTTATGCAATTATTTTTAAAGTATTTCTTTAAATGTTTTTTGCGTCTTTTCATGGGTGAGTGTGAAAGATGTGAAAGAAGATATACGTACTTTTATAAAAAAAATAATAAATTACACGCTTTTATATTTTTATTTTTTTTGAGTGAACTCCATAAATCTTCTTTCACATCTTTCACATCTTTCACACCGTTGCTGGTCAGAAGGGTGCTCCGTCCTCTATTTCGTCCTCGGAGGCGGAGATTTTGTGCTTGCGATTATATTCCTCTTGTCCGAGCCGTTTCGCCTCTTGTTCGCGGTCTTGGTTCTGCACACGTACGAGGTAATAGCGTTGTCCGTTGTGGTAGTGAATGGGTAATATTCCGTTTTTCTTCAGTGCCTTTCCTATCGCCACATGGCTGACGTTGCGAATGCTGGGCATCAGTGTCGATGCGATTTCGCCCAGAGTGAGCATCTCGCCCGTCTCATAATCTTCCGGCTTGCGGAAGTAGAGGGGCAGTATCATCTCGCACTGCGAGCGCTCTACATACTGCTCGTTGTGCTCTGTGATGTCGTTGGCCTCGTCTTTCGACGGTATGTATGTCGAGGGGTCGTTGTTCTCGGCAATCCATCGTGCCTGTGCGTATGCCCCTGCGTATGGCAGCGTGTTGTTGCCAATATGTTCGGTGCCCCTGACAGAGACGCACAGATAGCGCCTGCTGCCCAGACGGTCGCGAATGATGATGTCGTCGTTGGTCGAGGCTATGAGCGATGCCAGTCGGCGGCGCACTATCTGGAAGCGGCCGTAGGCGGCACGTTCTGCCGAGGCGACGCTGCTGACGTAAGCCTTAATCTGGTTGCTGGTGTTGCGCTCGCTGAACGAGAACTCCTCGAAGGCTATGAGCAGATTGCGCGACATCGCTATGCGCTGGTCCTTGTCGAGAGAGTCGCCAGGGTGAGTCTCCTTGTAGTACTGCCGCAACTCGGGCGGCAGCAGGTGGCGGTAGAAGTGGCTCTTGCCGGCGTTCTGAACGCCATAGAGCACGGGCATCGTCTGGTTGGTGTCCACCTTCCCCAGCCACAATGCCACCATGCACACGAACCAGTTCTTCAGTTTCGGCAGCGCGTAAGCCTCCTCGGTGCGTTCGCTGAAGAGTAGATAGCGGAACAGTTTCGTTATATAGTCGGGCTGCGAGGGGTCCCATGCGGGGCAGTTGTCGAGATAGTCGGTCACAGGGTCGTACTCCGGCGCATAGTCGAGCGACTCAATGGCAGCCCTCACGTCGGTGGTGTTGGTCTTGATGCCAGCCGTCTTCACCCTGACGTAGAGTGTGTCGAAGATGGGGTCGTTCATCTCGCGCCACGTGCCCTTGCCTTTCTTCCATTTCATCTCAACCTGCTCGCTGATGATGTTGCGGCGGAACTCAGCCATGGAGTCCAGCGTCTGGTGTATCTGCTCCATCGTGACCATTTTCTTCTCGCCCTTCTCGGCATCGCTTTTTCTCGGTCTGCCTCGCTTGCGTTTCGGCGTGCTGTTGTCCTTCTCGGTCTCGTCGGAGTGGTCGTATCCCCACGCCATCGCCTCGTCAACCTCGTTGGCTGAGCGCAGCAGAGGGTCGTCGGCCTGTATCAGATTGTTGTACATCAGCAAACCTCTCGCCGACTCGCGGCAGAGTGGCAGGTCGTCGCGCCTCACTTTCTTATATTTCAGATACTGTCCAAGGCTAATCCACCACGAGTGGCGCGCGCTCGGCTTGTAGATGTGGTAGCGCAGGAAGGCGCTGAGCATCCGCTTGGTGATAGTCTGACATGCCGGTCCACCTGTCACGGTGTCGCTCTTCTTAGCCTCGCTGGCAGTCTCACCTATGCCTCCTGAGCCGCTCACTTGTGCTTCCTGAGCATGCCAGGTATGCTTCCTGACCTCCTCAGGTGTATCTCCTGGCAGCGCCTTCTCTGGATAGTCGAAGCACACCACCTCACTCATTGGGCGCAGAAAAGCCTTGGGGTCGTGGCTCACGAAGATGCCGCGCAGCACATCCTTGCACTGCCCGTCAACAGCGATGCCCGTCTGCTGCTCGATGTGGCTGCTGATGATGGCATAGCGGCGCTTGTACTCGCGGGCATACTCGTCCTTGGAGTCGCTCTCCACCACGCCCATCGCCACTATCAGGTGGACACCCTCGCCGCTGCAACTGCGGTGACCCTCTACAACCCACGGCTGCCGCTCGCTCCACGCCATCAGCGCGTCAATCTGCTCCCTCGTGAGGTGGTCGCAGTCGATGGGCGCCAAGCCCGTGAACGCCGTGGCATGCTCCCACATCCTGCGCTTGCGCACATCCGCCTGCGGAACATACAGCGGCAGCAGTTTCTTCAGGTGCTCGGCCAGCGGCACCGTCACTTCCTTACCCTTGTCAACAATCTTCTTCATCGCTGCAGTAGTCTTTGCGTTGAGAATATCGTTGATAATAGTAGCGTATTTGTCTCCCACGATGTCCTTGTGGAAGTCCTCCACGCTCTCCAGCGTGGCTCCTTTGGTTGTGGTCACGTCTTTCAATAGAGTTCCCACTGGATTTTTGGAAAAAATAATCATATCAAATAATTAATAATAAATTAACTTTGTTTAAATTTTCGAGCGTTGCGCTACATAAGTAACCCGTATAAGAAGGGTGTAATCCCTGCTTATTTGAGGATTTCTACATGTAGGCTGTAATGCTCTTTATTTGAGTACAAAATTACAAAAAATATGCGTATTCGCAAAAGAAAAACACAATAAAAAACACATCTTTATTCTTTTGTTTCCAAAAACTACCAAATATTGAAATAAGCACTGCTTTGCTTTAGGAGGTGACGTGTCCCCACGTCACATAATCACGGCTTGTGACGTGCCCCATGTCACATAATCACGGCTTGTGACGTGAGACACGTCACCTCCTACATAAGCACTGCCAAGGGTAACACACGATCATAGAATATTCGCCCTTGCTGCCGAAAACCTCAAAATTAAGAATATAGTAATGGTTTGCGGATGGGTGACCTTGTCCCATCATCAGGGTAAAAACGGGCTGAAAGCCCAGTAGAACTAAGCCCAGGGCAACGCCCTGGGGAAAATGGAAATAGTGAAATCGCGCTGAAAGTGCAAAAGAACTCCGTGCTTACGTGGAAATGTAAATGCTTTTGCCCTGTCAGGGCGTGTATATAGGGGAGCATCTATACCCAGGGCGTTGCCCCGGGCTAAGTACTTTCTGCCCCTTCAGGGCGCTTAAATTCAGGGAGGGCGTATATAACTTCCGAATCATCAATTAGTATGCATTGACCTACATGCAAAGCGTGAGGAAATAGAATTACCTAATGATAATGTTCATGCTTAAATTCACCAGAACCACAAAATAAATCCAAAACAAAATTGTCGTTTGAAAAATATTACTTAACTTTGCAATCGGTTACTGCATAAATGTGCAGGTGCCACAAAAAGACATCGTGGGAAAATATTAACAAGCGTTTGCTGTTATTCGGATTGCTCTAAGAATCTACCAAATTCAAAACAAAACCAAACCGAATGAATAAGTCGCAAGCGTCTGTGCGTATGCATGGGCGTGACTTATCTGGTTTGGTAGGCTTTGGTAGAGCCTTTAGAGCATGGATGAGAATATCGTCCGTGCTTTTTTTGTGCTCTGCCGCCTACTGCCGAAGATAAGCATACGCATAAATGCATAGCGTATGGCAAACAAGAATCTAAATGCCGCAAAAACGGCAAAGAAAGATGAGTTTTACACGCAGATGACTGACATCGAAAGGGAATTGCAGCACTACTGGCCGCATTTCCGTGATAAGGTTGTGCTGTGTAATTGTGATGACCCCTATGAAAGTAATTTCTTTAAGTATTTCGCTTTGCGCTTTAACCAGTTAGGGCTGAAGAAACTTATATGTACCTGCTATAACGGCTCGCCTGTGCAGGGCAGCGAACTGATGATAGACTTTGGCGACTTCTCTGAAGAGCCAAAGAAGATAGCCTACAAGGTGGAGATTACTGAGGTGAAGGACCTGAACGGAGACGGGGCTGTTGACCTCAGTGATGTGCAGTATCTCTTGAAGAACGACAAGAATGTACTTTCCATCTTGAAAACGGGTGACTTCCGAGACCATGAGTGCATCGAACTCCTGAAGCAGGCTGACATAGTTGTTACTAATCCGCCTTTCTCTTTGTTTAGGGAGTATGTCGGGCAGTTGATGGAATATGAGAAGAAGTTCATTATTATTGGAATGCAGGCTAATATTATATATAAGGATATATTTCCTCTTGTCATTAAGAATAAAATATGGTTAGGTTATGGCTTTAAGGGTGGAGCAGCACATTTTGTTTCTCCATACCAAGATACTGCAACTTCGGGTGACCACAGGGAGGGTATGATAAGGGTTTCTGGTGTCCACTGGTTTACAAATCTTGAGATACCGAAGCGAAACGAACCGTTAGACCTTGTTTGCAGATATTCGGATGATGAATATCCGATGCTTGACAACTATGATGCAATAAATGTAAATTCTTCCAATGATATACCTTGTGACTATAAAGGAATAATGGCTGTCCCCATTACCTTTCTTGATAAATTCAATCCAGAACAGTTTGAAATAATAGGAATAACAAGGGCATGGGATGGGAAAGCAAGTAAAATATACCCAGAGCAAATTCAAATTGACAAGAATGGAAAAAGAAGCAGGGTTACTAAGTTGAATGACGGCCCTTCATTACAAGTTGTAAATCCTCCTTCTGACAGGACTTATTATGAAGTTGATGGTAATTATTACATCGGACTCTTTCAAAGAATTTTAATCCGCAACAAACACCCACAAAAGATATGATGGAAAACGAAAAGATGACGATTAAGCAGATTGAGGTAAGCGTTGGTGAGATAACCAAAGGCTACATCAATAACGACGAGCAGGGAGTGAGGGGATATGACGGACTGCTCGACATCCGTCCTCCTTACCAGCGTGAGTTTATATATAACGAAAAGGAGCAGCAGGCTGTGATAACGACTGTGCTCAACGGCTATCCGCTCAATGTGATGTATTGGGTGAAGAGAAGCGAGGATGCAGAGTGTCCATACGAGGTGATGGACGGTCAGCAACGCACTCTCTCCTTGTGCGAATACGTGGCAGGCAAGTTCTCCTACATCTTTAAGAACTTCTTCAACCAGCCAGAGGACATACAGAAGCGCATACTGGACTACAAACTGACGGTGTATGTGTGCGAGGGCAAGGCTTCAGAGAAACTGAACTGGTTTCAGACCATAAACATAGCAGGCAAGCCCCTGAACGAGCAAGAGATAAACAACGCTGTGTATGCCGGTCCGTTTGTGACCGACGCCAAGAGGCACTTCTCAAAGAGCAACTGCGGGGCATACCGTTTGGGCAAGGACCTGGTGAACGGCACGCCAATTCGTCAAGACTTTTTGAAGCGGGCGTTGGAGTGGATGGCAGACCATGAGACACGTCAGGGACACAGACAGTCGCCAGTAGGATATATGGCAGCACACCAACATGATCCAAACGCAAACAACCTGTGGACTTATTTTCAGAATGTTCTCAATTGGGCAATCACGAACTTCGACATGAAGAGGTTTAAGAAGATAATGAAAGGCCTAGACTGGGCTTACTTATATGACAAGTACGGAACAGAGACATTAGACACCGTGGCATTAGGCAAGAAAATTTCAGAACTAATGAGAGATGGGGAGATACAGCGGCAGGCAGGTATCATTCCTTTCGTTCTCACTGGTGACGAACATTATCTTGACTTAAGGTCGTTCCCTGAAGATATAAAACTGGCTGTATGGGAAAATCAAAAGCATATATGCCCACATTGCGGAAAGGAGTTCGACTACGAGTTTATGGAGGGCGACCACATAACACCGTGGCACGATGGTGGCCGCACAGTGATAGAGAACTGCCAAATGCTCTGCCGTGACTGCAATAGGAGAAAAGGGGCAAAATAAAACGGGGAACGATATGCGTACCAACATGCATTAGCATGAGTTAGACGAATTCCATGTAGGGGCTACCCCCGTGTTAGCCCGAAATTATTGTCACAATAAATTTTATGGGACTATACACAATTAGACTCTATCCCAAAGCCTCACCCCTATCCCCTCTCCAAGGGGCGAGGAGTCATTAGCGATGAGGTCAAATAGTATATAATTGCCAAATTCTATGATATGAGGGCTAACACGGGGGTAGCCCCTACAATTAATTAAAACAAAATCCGTGTTTTCCGTGTAATCCGTGCCTTCTTATTTGATTGATAAATGATTGCCCTGCCGAATGACGCTTTTACCGCATGGCTGTAGGGAATAGCAATCGTCAGCAAGGCGTTCTATAAAAAAGCATCGCCGGCGAGACTTGTGCTGCCAGCGATGCTTAACCTTTATGTATTAAAAGTATTGTTTGTGCTCGTCTTATACGATGCCCTGAGCCATCATAGCCTTAGCCACCTTGATGAATCCGGCAACGTTGGCACCCTTGACGTAGTTGATGTAGCCGTCGGGCTCGGTGCCGTACTTCACGCAGTTCTCGTGGATGTCGTTCATGATGCGCTTCAGGTAGTTGTCAACCTCCTCGGCAGTCCAACTGAGACGCTCAGAGTTCTGCGACATCTCAAGACCCGAAACAGACACACCACCGGCGTTGCTTGCCTTACCAGGAGAGTAGAGTATCTTAGCGTCCTGGAATATCTTGATTGCATCGGGCAGGGTAGGCATGTTGGCACCCTCGGCAACTGCTATCACACCGTTGTCAACCAGAGCCTGTGCCTGTTCGGCGTTGATTTCGTTCTGTGTGGCGCAAGGCAGAGCGATGTCGGCCTTCTCGTGCCATGGACGCTCGCCGGCAACATATTTTGCGTTAGGATATTCCTCTACATACTCCTTGATACGTCCGCGCTCAACGTTCTTCAGTCCCATGATGTAGTCGAGTTTTGCGCGGTCGATGCCCTCTGGGTCGTAGATATAACCGTCAGAGTCGGACATTGTCATTGGGATAGCGCCCAACTGGAGACACTTCTCGGCAGCATACTGAGCCACGTTGCCGGCACCAGAGATGAGCACCTTCTTGCCTGCGAGTTCGATGCCGCGTGTCTGAAGCATTGAGTTGAGGAAATATACTGTACCGTAACCAGTAGCCTCGGGACGGATGAGCGAGCCTCCGAATGGGATGCCCTTACCTGTGAGCACGCCCTGGAACTGGTGGGTGAGTTTCTTGTACTGTCCGAACATGTAGCCTACCTCACGGCCGCCCACACCGATGTCGCCTGCTGGCACGTCCTCGTCGGGACCGATGTGGCGATAGAGTTCGTTCATGAATGCCTGGCAGAAGCGCATCACCTCGGCGTCGCTCTTGCCGCGTGGCGAGAAGTCTGAACCACCCTTAGCACCGCCCATTGGCAGGGTTGTAAGAGAGTTCTTGAATGTCTGCTCGAATGCAAGGAACTTCAGGATACCGAGGTTCACAGACTTGTGGAAACGGATACCGCCCTTGTACGGACCGATGGCGTTGTTATGCTGGATGCGATAACCCATGTTTGTCTGGATGTTACCCTGGTCGTCAGTCCAAGTAACGCGGAACTCCACGAGACGGTCGGGGATGCACAGACGCTCGATGAGGTTCGACTTCTCGAACTCTGGGTGCTTGTTGTACTCTTCCTCGATTGTAGGGAGAACCTGACTTACGGCCTGAATGTACTCTGGCTCGTTTGGAAAGCGCTGTTTGAGTTGTTCTACAACTTGTGCTGCATTCATAATAATACTTCTTTTTAAATTGTTGTTTAATAATGTTACACTTTCTCTTTTACCTTAAATCAATCAAAAACTTGATTTCGGTTGCAAAGGTACACAAAAACAATTAATAAACAAACATTTTGCAAGAAAAAATTAGAAAAATGTGTAAAAAGGTAATTTAAAGCAAGCGTTTGGTATAAATATCGTATCAAATTGCTGTTTGTTTCTCGTTTTGTAGTCAGTAGAAGACAAATTTAATGAGGCACGGATTTCACGGATTAACACGGTTTTTTGTTTCTTTGTGATTAATTAAGGCAATGATATATTATTAGCCCTACCGTGGATGATGTTCCGTAAAATGCAATTCCGACAGTTGCTTTCCCCTTTAGCCCGAGTCCATTGGTTCCCCACCCATGCAGGGGCGGGGAAAGGGGCGGGGTCGGTAATTAAAGGAAAGGAGATAGATGGAGATAGATGACATCACAGTCCCCACCCCTGGCCCCTCCCCTTCAGGGGCGGGGAATCTGCAAGGAGCCCAAAGAAGGGGCGCACTCATATTGATGAGCACGCCCCCGGATGTGGAGTGTAATGTTGTTAGAAGAAAATGCTGGCCAGAGCGTAGCAGACGAGCGTGCTCACCACGACGCTAATGAGGCCCGGAACCATGAAAGAGTGGTTGAAGACGAACTTGCCAATCTTCGTGGTGCCCGTGCGGTCCATGTTGACCGTTGCAATATCCGTAGGATAGTTCGGGATGAAGAAGTATCCATAGACGCAGGGCAGCGCTCCGAGCAGCACCCATCCCGGCACGCCGAGAGCGTAGGCCACAGGCAGCAGCGACACGATAACAGCGCCCTGAGAGTTGATGAGCACAGAGAAGACGAAGAACATCAGCGCCACAGTCCACTTATATTCGGCTACCATTGCTCCGAGCAAGTCCTTGATGTGCTCCATGTGGGCTCCGAAGAATGTGTTGGCAAGCCATGCGATGCCGTAGATAGCCACCACGGCAACCATTCCCGATTGCCACACGTTGCCTGCGACGGCGTTCTTGGGCTTCGACCCGCAGAAGATAATCATCAGGGCAGCGGCAGAGATGAGGATAATCTGTATCACCAGATACATCTTTATGGTGACGGGCACCTTCTCGGTGACGCCAGCCATCAAGATGCCTGCACTTGCCAGACTCTCGGGCGAAACGGTCTTGCCCGTAGGCAGCAGCACGTCTTTCGCTCCCTCTACCGCCTGAATGGTGTCGTAGGCGGGCAGTATCTGCTGGGCGAAGGCCAGAACGACGATGATAATGATGGCTGCGAGGAAGATGTAAACGGCACGCTTCGACTTGGCGTCAATCTTCTTGTCGAGAGTGGTGGCGGTGTTGCCATAGATGTAGTTGCGCTGTACGGGGTCTTTAATCAACTCCTGGAACTCGGGGTCTTTGTCGAGGTCGAGTCCGCGGCGGTAACTCCATGCGGCAGCCACCATAACGCCGATAAGGCACGAGGGCAGCGTGACAGCCACTATCTGTGGTATGCTGACGTGGAAGCCGTTGATTGCAGAGATTGTGGAGAATGCAACCACCGCAGCCGAGATTGGCGAGCAGATGATGGCAATCATTGAGGCAACCGAGGCGATGGCGCATGGGCGCTCGGGACGAATGCCCTTCTTGATGGCCACGTCGGTGACGATAGGCATCAGGGTGTACATCACATGGCCTGTTCCGCAAAGCACGGTGAGGAAGAATGTGCACAGAGGTGCGAGGAATGTGATTTGCTGAGGATGCTTGCGCAGCACTTTCTCTGCCAACTGCACCAGCCAGTCCATACCGCCAGAAGCCTGCAGCACTCCGGCACAGGTGACGGCAGCAACAATAATATAGATAACGTCTGTCGGCGGTGTGCCTGGCTTCAGTCCGTGGTCGAACACGAGGATGGCAAGGCCAAGGCCGGCAATGGCTCCGAGAGCAAGGCTACCGTAACGTGAACCGAGGTAGAGAGCCAACAAGACAACGAGTAATTCGATTAATGTAATTAACATAGTCGTGATTCTTTTAATGGTTATACATCGGTTCTACGAGAAGAATAGCATTGAGAGAGCGTAAGCAACGAGAGTGGCAACGGTGACGTGTATCAGGCCCGGCATCATGAACGAGTGGTTGAGCAGATACTTTCCGATGACTGTGGTGCCAGAGCGGTCGAAGTTCACCGTAGCGATGTCCGATGGATAGTTCGGGATGAAGAAGTATCCATAGACGCTCGGCAGCACACCGAGGAGCACAGCGCCCTCGATGCCGAGAGAGTAGGCGAGCGGAAGCATTGATACGACAACCGCGCCCTGCGAGTTGATGAGCACCGAGACGAGGAAGAACACCAGGGCGATGCTCCATGGATAGGCCGACACGAGGTCTTTCATCATGGTTTGCATCTGGTTGGTGTAGTTAGAGAAGAAGGTGTCGGCGAGCCATGCTATGCCGAAGATGGCTACAACAGCGACCATTCCCGACTGCCATACGGCACCATGAACGGCCTTCACCGGCGATGCCTTGCAGAAGAGTATCATGATGGCGGCTGCGGTTATCATCACTATCTGTATGATGATGTTCATCTTCAGCCTTACGGTGCTTACCTCTGTAATGCCCGGAATGACTACCTTTGCCTTTGCAAGCGCTGCGGCAGACGCCACGGTGCCGTCGGAGAAGGTGAAGTCGGGAGCATCCTTAACGGCCTTGATGGTGGAATACTCGGGCAGAATGTCCTGGAAGCAGGCGAAAACAACGATGACAATAAGTGCTCCGAGGAACACGAATACGGCGTTCTTTGCACTCTGGGGTATCTCCTTGTCGAGTGTCGTTGCGCCTCCGCCATAGATGTACTCGCGCTGAACGGGGTCTTGCAGTTTCTTCTGGAACTCAGGGTCTTTGTCCAGGTCCTTGCCTCTTTTGTATGAAGCGGCGGCAGCAGCCATCAGTCCGCATAGACATGCCGGTATGCTGACCATGAGCACCTGCGGGATGGTGATGTCGAAGCCGTTGCTGTTAGAGATGGTTACGAAGGCCACCACGGCAGCAGCGATAGGCGAGCACGTGATGCCCACCTGGCTGGCTATTGATGCCACGCCGCATGGGCGCTCGGGGCGAATGCCTTTCTTCAGCGAGATGTCGCAGATGATGGGCATCAGCGTATAGACCACATGTCCTGTTCCCACCAGCACCGTGAGGAAGAATGTGCATAGCGGGGCGAGAATGGTAATTCGCCCAGGGTTTTTTCGTAGCAGTTTCTCGGCAATCTGTATGAGCCAGTCCATTCCTCCCGACGCTTGCATCACGCCGGCACATGTCACGGCGGCAATGATGATGTAGATGACATCGGTAGGCGGAGTACCTGGCTTCAGCCCGAAGCCGAAGACCAACAGGGCAAGTCCGATGCCGGAGATGGCTCCTAATGCCAGACTTCCGTAACGGGAACCCACATAGAGCGCGAGCAAGACGACAAGCAACTCTACAATCATTAAGGTAACTTCCATTGAAATTTGTTTTAGTTATTTAAGATTATGTTAAAAATATTAGATTCGCCTGGGTTTACTGTTTCTAAACGATTGCAAATGTAATAAATAATATTGTAACAATCGTTTTTTTAATCCATCTTTTTTTCAAAGAAGTGCGTTTTTCGTTTATATTATATATAATAAGGTGTAACAATTGAAGGGAAAACAACTCCTAACTTCTTTGCGGGCTTTCTTGTAACCTCTAAATTTTTTGCGGGCTTACACGGAGGTAAGCCCCTACAAACTAATAACTCCTAACTTCTTTGCGGGCTTACACGGAGGTAAGCCCCTACATTGTTCTAACTCCTCGCTCGACCCGAAGGGGCGCTTTTACAAAGCGAAGCGACTAAAAGAACTCAAATAACTCTAATGGTTATTCAGTCTGCGAAGTATCTTCTTGTTCAGGGCGAGTATGGTGCGGCGGTTGCCTTCTATGTCGTCCCTGAGATTGTTGAATGCCTCGCTTATGGCGTTCACCACTGGTGCTGGTTTGCGTTTCGACTTGTCGGCATCAGGGTTAACCACCATCTTTATGCCCTTGTGCTCAACGTGTATCTCTATCTCTGTACCAGCCATCATGGGGTCGCCGTCGTAGTGGATATATCCTTCTTTCTGGCGCTTCACCAATATTTTGCTCGACTTCAGCATCTTTATCTTGCTGTTGTTCTCTATGGTTTTAGAGAAGAGGTCCATGCTTATCTGCGGCGCGTCGAACATGTCGAAGGGCTCCATGATGATGATGTCGAGCAGCCCGTCGGCCATCGAGGCGTGGGGCGCTATGTATGCGTTGTTGCCATACTGCGATGCGTTGGCGCACGAGATGAGGAACGCCTTCCGCATCTTGGTGCCTGTCTCGTCGGTGATGGTGTAAGTCTCGGGCTTGTACCTTAGTCCCTCGCGCAGCACGTTCTCGACGTATGTTATAGGTCCGCGCTTTCCAGCCTCTGCAAACTTCATGCTCACGAAGGCATCGAAGCCGATGCCGCAGGTGCAGAAGAATGGAATGCCGTTGATAACGCCATAATCCAGGTCGTGAACGACACCCTTGTTTATGGTTTCAATAGACTTCTTGAGATTCATTGGAAGCATCAGGTGGCGTGCCAGACCGTTGCCAGAGCCGCAGGGCAGTATTGCCAGCGCCGTGTTGGTGTGTATCAGGGCGCGTCCCACCTCATTCACCGTGCCGTCGCCACCTACAGCCACCACGATGTCGGTGCCATTTGCCACTTCGGCAGAAGCAATCTCCGTAGCATGGCCAGCACGTTCGGTAAAGACTGTTTCGTAATCGTAAATGTCTTTGTCTATCGTGTTGTCGATTAATTCCGGCACTCCTGCCTTGCTGATTGTGCCAGAGACGGGATTCAGTATGAATGTTATCTTCTTCTTCATTTTCCGTTTGCAAATATACCATAAATCGTTGTATTATCAGTATTTTTTCCTTATTAATTTGATTAAAATGCACTTTTCTTAAAAAAAATGAGTAGATGAATTATTTTTTTTGTAACTTTGCAGCCTGAATCTAAACTTAGTAGGTAATCTACTCATAATTTATAGTAATGGGACTATTACAAGAGAAGTATAAACAATACCGCGAGCCACAGAAGTTCATGGACGCGGGAGTTTATCCATATTTCAGAGAAATTGTTGGAAAACAAGGCACTGAAGTGGAAATGGGAGGTCATCACGTGCTGATGTTCGGTAGCAATGCTTATACAGGACTTACCGGCGACCCAAGAGTTGAAGCAGCAGCAAAGGCAGCAATCGACAAGTATGGCACTGGCTGTGCCGGCAGTCGTTTCCTTAACGGAACGCTCGACCTTCACGTGAAGTTGGAGAAAGAACTGGCAGAGTTTGAGCATAAAGACGAGGCTCTTGTTTTCTCTACCGGTTTCTCGGTAAACTCAGGAGTGCTTGCTAACATCTGCGGCCGCGAGGACTACATCATCTGCGACGACCGCAACCATGCCTCTATCGTTGATGGACGACGTCTCTCGTTCGCCACATGCCTGAAGTACAAGCACAACGACATGGAGGATCTGGAGAAACAACTGCAGAAGTGCAAGCCAGAGTCAATCAAGATGATTGTCGTTGACGGCGTGTTCTCTATGGAGGGCGACCTTGCTAACCTGCCCGAAATCGTAAAACTGAAGAAGAAGTACAATGCCAGCATCTACGTTGACGAGGCTCACGGACTGGGAGTCTTCGGCAAAGAGGGCAGGGGAGTGTGCGACTATTTCGGTGTCACCGACGATGTTGACATCATCATGGGTACATTCTCAAAGAGTCTCGCAAGCATCGGAGGTTTTGTCGCTGCCGACTTCGACACCATCAACTTCCTTCGCCACACATGCCGCACATACATCTTCAGCGCAAGCAACACCCCAGCGGCAACAGCAGCAGCAATGGAGGCGCTTCACATCATACGCCGCGAGCCAGAGCGCATTGAGCACCTGTGGCAAGTAACTAAGTTCGCACTGCGCCGTTTCCGTGAGGAAGGCTTCGAGATTGGCGACACCGAGAGCCCCATCATTCCGCTCTATGTGCGCGATGTTGACAAGACATTCCTCGTAACCAAACTCGCTTACGACAACGGAGTGTTCATCAATCCTGTTATACCGCCGGCATGTGCGCCACAGGACACACTCGTCCGCTTCGCACTCATGGCCACACACACCGAAGATCAGGTGGAGCGAGGCGTGCAGGCACTCAAGAAGATATTCGTGGAGCAGGGCATCATCAAGTAAAACCATTATCATCATCAATATCAGGGCACAGTTCTTCTGTGCCCTTTTATTATTTCCACCATCCTCACTTATGCCTCCTGACCACCTCAGGAAGCATACTTGACCACCTCAGGAAGCATACCTGAGCACCTCAGGAGATATACCTGGCACCGCCACTTGTGCATCCTTCTCCACGAGAAATAGAGCCTTCACGCAGTATAAGAATCATACACAAGCAGGTGTTTTTGCCATTTACATGCAAAAAAGCATAATTTGTCCCGATAAAATTTGGTGGATATAAAAATAATGTGTACCTTTGCACACGCAAAAACGGAACGAGGTGTAGCGCAGTTGGTAGCGTTCCTGGTTTGGGACCAGGCTGTCGCAGGTTCGAGTCCTGTCACCTCGACCATAGAGAACAACTTTTCGCGAGTTGTTCTCTTTTTTTGTATCTATATTTTTGGAGTTAAGGAGTTAAGGAGTTATGGAGTTAAGACAACACCTTACTTTCTAATCGCTTGACCTTGGGTCGCTTTGTTTGCAAAGAACTCCTTATGGAACAAGGAGATAATAACTAATGTCTTAACTCCTTAACTCCATAACTCCTTAACTCCATCAACTTCCGATAGTTGAATAATATAATAAATGCGGTCAACATCGATATGATGATGACCGCACTTTTTTATGCTGATTATCTTTGGTTACGCCTTGTTCAGACGACTCTTAATCTTGTCAACATAAGCGTCGATTACGGCAACGGCAGTGATGTTCACCACGTCGCGTACAGAACTGCCGAAGTCGGTGAAGTGGATAGGCTTGTTGAGTCCCATCTGTATCGGGCCGATGATTTCGACATCAGGTGCCAGCGCCTGAAGCATCTTGTATGACGAGCGTGCGCTTGTAAGGTTGGGGAATATCAGCGTGTTGACGTCCTTGTCCTTCAGTCGGGTGAAGGGGTAGAGCGTGTCGCGCTGTTCGCGGTTGAGTGCGAATCCTATCTGTATCTCACCATCGACAATCATCTCCGGGTTCTGCGCCTGCAGTTCGGCTACGGCCTTTCTCACCTTCTTAGAGCCCTCCGATGTGTCGCTTCCGAAGTTAGAGTGGCTCACCATCGCTATGACCGGCTTCTCGTTGAAGAAGCGCACGGCGGTGGAACTCAGTTTCGCCAGGTCAACCAGTTCCTCGGTGTCGGGGTTGTTGTTGATAAGGGTGTCGGCGATATAGAGCGTTCCTTTGGGAGAGTTGATGATGTGCATCGTTCCGAAATGCTTGTATTCGGAACGTATTCCGATAACCTCTTTCGCCACCTTGATGGTGTTTGAATATTTTGTGTAGAGACCTGTAATGAAGGCATCTGCCTCGCCTGTCTCCACCATCATCATGCCGAAATAGTTGCGCTCGAACATCTTGTCGTTGGCCTCCTCGAAGGTGTATCCGTCGCGCTGGCGCTTCTCAGTGAGAATCCTTGCGAAGCGCTCTCTTCTCTCAGCCTCGTTGTCGTGACGCAGGTTGATTACCTCGATGCCCTCAAGCGAGAGGTCGAGTTCCTTAGCCAGTTTTGCTATGCGCTCGTCGTTGCCGAGAAGGATAGGCTGGCATATACCCTCTGCCTTTGCCTGTACAGCGGCACGAAGCATAGTGGGGTGAATGCCCTCGGCAAAAACCACGCGCTGCGGGTGTGCACTTGCTGTGGCATAGAGTTTCTGGGTGAGTTTTGTCTCCTGTCCGAGCAGCACGCTCAGCGAGTTCTTGTAGCCCTCCCAATCCTCAATGGTCTTGCGAGCCACGCCACTCTCAATGGCAGCCTTTGCTACAGCGGCCGATACCTCCGAGATGAGTCGTGGGTCAACGGGCTTCGGGATGAAATAATCGCGTCCGAACTTCAGGTTGTTCACCTTATACACATCGTTCACTACGTCGGGCACAGGCTGCTTTGCCAAGTCGGCAATGGCATGTACTGCTGCCATCTTCATCTCCTCGTTGATGGCGGTGGCGTGAACGTCGAGTGCGCCACGGAAGATGTATGGGAAACCGATAACGTTGTTAATCTGGTTGGGGTAGTCGGTACGTCCTGTTGACATCAGAGTGTCGGGACGCGCCTCCATTGCATCCTCGTATGAAATCTCTGGAACAGGATTGGCGAGAGCAAAGATGATGGGGTCTTTAGCCATTGTCTTTACCATCTCCTTTGTGAGCACGTTGCCCTTAGACAGTCCCACGAAGACGTCTGCGCCGTTGATGGCCTCGGCCAGAGTGTGAACGTCGCGGCGGTCGGTTGCAAAGAATCGCTTCTGCTCGTTCAGGTTGTCGCGGTCGCTTGTGATAACGCCCTTAGAGTCGAGCATCAGTATGTTCTCCTTGCGTGCTCCCAGAGCCATGTAGAGTTTGGTGCAACTGATGGCAGCGGCACCGGCACCGTTCACCACGATGCGCACGTTCTTGATGTCCTTGTTGGCAACCTCGAGTGCGTTCTTCAGTCCTGCTGCCGAGATGATGGCTGTGCCGTGCTGGTCGTCGTGCATCACGGGGATGTCGAGAGTCTTCTTCAGGCGTTCCTCGATATAGAAGCACTCTGGCGCCTTGATGTCCTCAAGGTTGATACCACCGAATGTAGGCGCAATCTTCTCTACAGCCTCGCAGAACTTCTCTGGGTCTTTCTCGTCAACCTCTATGTCGAATACGTCGATGCCTCCGTAAATCTTGAAGAGCAAGCCCTTGCCCTCCATAACCGGCTTACCGCTCATAGCGCCGATGTCACCCAGTCCTAAGACTGCTGTGCCGTTGCTTATTACAGCCACCAGATTGCCCTTGTCGGTGTATTTATATGCATCGTCGGGGTTTTCTTGTATTTCCAGACATGGAAAAGCCACGCCTGGCGAATAGGCTAAACTTAAGTCTGTTTGAGTACGATAAGCCTTTGTGGGCTTCACTTCGATTTTTCCTGGCCGTCCATCTTCATGATAGGCTAATGCCGCTTCCTTTGATATCTTTACCATAAATACCTATTTGTATTATTATACTATTAAGTAATGCTCTTGTTCTCAAAAATTTTTGCAAAGTTACGAAAAAACTTAAAAAGACAAATAGTTTTATCGAATCTTTTTATTAACTTTGCCATTGAATTATACAAAGCATCTTTGAATTCAATACTTTTATAAATATTTATACGTTTTTGCGTCTTCTCTGATGAATACTATAACTGACTACAAGAAGGAATTGCGTTCCAAAATCTTGAGTGTTGCGATGGCAATGTTCAAGAAGAACGGCATCAAGTCTGTAAAGATGGATGACATTGCCAATGCTTTGCAGATATCCAAGCGCACCTTATACGAGATATACGACAACAAGAAGTGCCTGCTGCTCGAGTGTGTGCGTGAAGACCGTGTCAAAACGAGGACCCATCTGATGGAGTTTGCATCTCATAAAGGCGACGAAATGGATATCCTCATCGAGTTCTTCAAGATGAAGATGAGCGACCTGGAGAAGATTAACCCGCGGTTCTTTACCGAATTGCAGAAATATTCAGGTGTGGTTGAATATTTCCGCCAGTCGCGCGACGAAGAAATGCAGAAGTCGATAGAGTTTATTGAAAGGGGAGTGGAGCATGGCTATTTCCTGAAAGAACTGAACTACAGCATTGTAGTGAGGATTGCGGATGCGTCAATGAACTATTTCACTGCCAACGAGATGTACCTGAAGTATGACGCGAAAGAGTTGTTCCGCAATTTCTGGATAGTCTTGTTGCGCGGTTTCTGCACATCCAAGGGCGCTGCCCGGCTTGAGGACTTTTTCGGTGAAGCATAGGTACATTACACATATATACCTTATTTTATATTATTCTTTTTGCTACTTTTAAAAAAAATGGTTAACTTTGCAACCGTTTTTAAAAAGACATAAATTTCAGATTAAGTAATGAATATATCTTATAAGTGGTTGAAGGAGTATGTTGACTTCAATCTTACTCCTCAAGAAGTATGCGACGCATTGACAAGCGAAGGACTTGAGGTTGACGCACTTGAGGAAGTTCAAAGCATTCGTGGAGGATTAAAGGGACTTTATGTGGGCAAGGTGCTTACATGCGAGCCACATCCAAACTCAGACCATCTTCATGTTACTACGGTTGACTTAGGCAAGGGAGAGCCAAGCCAGATTGTGTGTGGTGCTCCCAATGTTGCTGCCGGGCAGAAAGTTATCGTTGCCGACCTTGGCTGCGTGCTGTATGACGGCGACAAGGAGTTTGTCATAAAGAAGTCGAAACTTCGCGGCGTGGAGTCGAATGGTATGATATGCGCCGAGGACGAGATAGGCGTCGGAACAAGTCATGACGGCATTATCGTTCTCCCTGAAGATGCCAAGGTGGGTATGCCTGCTGCTGAATACTACAATCTCGAAAGCGACTGGCTCATAGAGGTTGACATCACGGCAAACCGCGCCGATGCCCTGTCTCACTGGGGTGTGGCACGCGACTTGTATGCATGGCTGAAGCAGAATGGATATGAGACATCGCTCCATCGCCCTTCAGACGAAGGCTTTGCGGTTGACAACGAAGACCTGCCGATTGACGTGGAGATTGAGAACACCGAAGCATGCCAGAGATATGCGTGCGTCAGCATCACCGATTGCGAGGTGAAAGAGAGTCCCGACTGGCTGAAGAACAAACTCACCACAATAGGCCTGCGCCCAATAAACAACATCGTTGACATCACCAACTACGTGATGATGGCATACGGCCAGCCGCTCCATTGCTTTGACGCGGACATGGTGAAAGGTCATAAGATTGTGGTGAAGACAATGCCCGAGGGTACACCATTCGTTACACTCGACGGCGAGGAGCACAAACTCTCAGAGCGCGACTTGGCCATCTGCAATGCCGATGAGCCGATGTGTATAGCAGGTGTATTCGGCGGCAAGGGTTCTGGCACATACGACAGCACACGCAATGTGGTGCTCGAGAGCGCTTATTTCCATCCAACATGGATCAGAAAGAGCGCACGCCGTCATGGTCTGAGCACCGATGCATCGTTCCGCTTCGAGCGTGGCATCGACCCCAACGGAATAATCTATGCCCTCAAGCAGGCTGCAATACTCTGCAAAGAACTTGCCGGCGGCAAGGTTTCAATGCAGATAAAAGACGTTTACCCAAAGAAGATTGAGAACTTCAAGGTGGACTTGAAGTATTCTTATGTAAACCAGTTGATTGGTAAGGAGTTACCCGTTGACACAATAAAGAGCATCGTGACATCTCTCGAGATGACTATTCTCAACGAGGATGCCGAAGGACTGATGCTCGAGGTGCCTGCTTATCGCGTGGATGTACAGCGCCCCTGCGATGTGGTAGAGGACATACTTCGCGTGTACGGATATAATAATGTGGAGATTCCTTCACAACTCAAGTCGTCTCTTGTCATAAAAGGCGACGAGGACATCAAGCACCGGCTTGCCAACCTAGTGGGCGAGCAACTTCTGGGCTGTGGCTTCAACGAGATACTTAACAACTCACTTACCAAGGCTGCTTACTACGATGGACTTCAGAGTTTCCCCGAGAAGAACCTGGTGAGGATATTCAACCCGCTGAGTTCCGACCTTAACGTAATGCGCCAGACACTTCTCTTCGGAGGTCTTGAGAGTGTTGCACACAACATCAACCGCAAGAGTCCTAACCTGAAATTCTTCGAGAGAGGCAATGTATATACGTTCACGCCAGAGAAGCAGAACGCTGATAACCCGATGGCAGCATACAAGGAGGAGAACATGATTGCCCTGTGGGTTACTGGTAAGCGCGTAAGCGGTTCGTGGGCACATGCCGACGAGGCATCTACCTTCTTCGAGTTGAAGGCATACGTCATGAATATCCTTTCCCGTATCGGCTTGCCCTTCGGCATGCTTGTGTTCAAGGACAGCGAGAGCGACATCTTCTCTAAGGCCACTGTGATAGAGAACCGTGGCGGCAAGAAGTTTGTGGAGATGGGATTGGTGAGCAAGAAGATACTCAAGTCGGCAGGCATCGACCAGGAGGTATATTATGCAGAACTCAACTGGACTGCCCTGATGAAGGCCATCAAGAAGCAGAAGGTGGAGTATGTGGAAATCAGCAAGTATCCTTCTGTGAGCCGCGACCTCGCCTTGTTGCTTGACAAGAACACAGAGTTTGCGCGCGTCGAGCAGATTGCATATCAGTCGGAGAAGAAGTTGCTTAAGAAAGTGGAACTCTTCGATGTTTATGAAGGCAAGAACCTGCCAGACGGAAAGAAGAGTTATGCCGTAAACTTCATCTTGCAGGACGAGCAGAAGACGCTCAACGACAAGCAGATAGAAGCCATCATGAATAAGATTATAGCCAATCTGAAGAAAGAACTTGGCGCAGAGTTGAGATAATAATAAGCCCCTAAGTAAGGGGTTTGGGGTCTGAACAAGCGCAGACATCCAATTCCCTTTAACATAATATAAATAATTTAATTAAAGGTGGGTTTGTATTCCTCGCTTGTTCAGACCCCCAACCCCCTAACTTAGGGGGACACGAATAAATATGGGAAGAGCATTCGAATATCGTAAAGCAACGAAACTGAAGAGATGGGGACACATGGCAAAGACCTTCACCAAGATTGGTAAGCAGATTGCCATTGCCGTAAAGGCAGGTGGTCCCGAGCCAGAGAACAACCCCGCATTGCGCGCCATCATCGCTAATGCCAAGCGCGAGAACATGCCGAAGGACAACATCGAGCGTGCCATCAAGAACGCTATGGGTAAGGACCAGAGTGAATATAAGGAAGTGACATACGAGGGATATGGCCCTCACGGTGTGGCTATCTTTGTTGACACACTGACCGACAACACTACACGTACCGTTGGTGACGTGCGTTCAGTATTCAACAAGTTCAACGGAAACCTCGGCACTACAGGCTCTCTGAGTTTCCTCTTCGACCACAAGAGCGTGTTCACCTTCAAGAAGAAGGAAGGTCTCGACATGGACGAAATGATTCTCGACCTTATCGACTATGGCGTAGAGGACGAGTTCGACGAGGATGAGGAAGAGGACAGCATCACAATCTACGGCGACCCGAAGAGTTTCAGCGAGATACAGAAGCATCTTGAGGAGAACGGCTTCGAGGTGACAGGTGCTGAGTTCACCTATATTCCTAACGACCTTAAGGACGTTACACCCGAGCAGCGCGAAACCATCGACAAGATGATTGAGAAACTTGAGGACTTCGACGACGTTCAGACCGTTTACACAAACATGAAACCAGAGTAATAAACTCTATTCTTTCATACAACACAAATTAGCCTCTCCTTCGCGGAGAGGCTATTGTTTCAGGGAACAATATACAATTAGCCCCAACAAATGGGAAAACACTGACCCCACCCCTAACCCCTCCCCTACAGGGGCGGGGAGTCTAGCGATAGGGTCAATAGTATTAATTGCTATTGTTTTATGCCCATCTTAATTGCTTAGATGGGTTTGTGTGGCAGTCAGGAGATAAAAGTGAAGGGGATTACTGATAATCCTTAGGTGTGAGGAGTGTCTGATATAGCACCAGACCCTTGCGGCTGGAAGACGTATAGGTGTACGAGAAGCGGAAACCGGCATCTTTGTAAATCTTGTTGCTGGTGTTGCGCTTCAGTTCGTCAAGGAGAGCGGTGCGCGCGTTGCCATCGTTGAGAACTCCAACGGTATCTGCTTTCCCCCTTAAACTATAGTAAGAGTGAACAGTCTTTGTAGCCCTGTCGAATGTGATACTGTCCATGATTGTGAATTCGTCAATGACGACGGGGCATTTCTTCTCTGTATGTTCCTTGACTTCTCGTGCTGCTCTGTCCTCCAAGTTCTCGTGGCAGGAGAAGAGCATAAATGCTGTTGCTATTAATAATAACTTCTTCATAATGGGTACAAAAATAATTATTTTCTCATTAATTCTTTAAAAATAATGAAAATATTAGTAGAAAAAACTCATTTTTTTGTATCTTTGCGAATAATTTTGGATTAAACTCATGCAACATATACGTAATTTCTGCATCATTGCTCACATCGACCACGGTAAGAGTACCATTGCCGACCGTCTTCTGGAACGTACCAACACGATTCAGATAACGGAAGGGCAGATGCTTGACGACATGGACCTTGAGAAGGAGAGAGGCATCACCATTAAGAGCCACGCCATACAGATGGAATACGAACTTGGCGGGGAGAAGTATGTCCTCAATCTTATTGACACTCCGGGACATGTCGATTTCTCATACGAGGTAAGCCGCAGCATCGCGGCATGCGAGGGCGCTCTGCTTGTGGTTGACGCCACGCAAGGCGTTCAGGCACAGACGATAAGCAATCTTTATATGGCCATCGACCACAACTTGGAGATTATCCCTGTAATCAACAAGATTGACATGCCGAGTGCGATGCCCGATGAGGTGGAGGACGAGATTGTAGATTTGATTGGTTGCGACCGCAAGGATATAATACGGGCAAGCGGCAAGACAGGCGAGGGTATAGATGACATACTGCGTGCTGTTGTTGAGCGCATTCCATGCCCGGAGGGAGACCCCGAAGCACCGTTGCAGGCGTTGATATTCGACTCTGTGTTCAACTCCTTCAGAGGAATCATAGCCTACTTCAAGATTGTCAACGGCTCGATAAAGAAGGGCGACAAGGTGAAGTTCTTCAACACCGGCATGCAATATGAGGCAGACGAGGTGGGCGTTCTGAAGATGGACATGATACCGCGGAAAGAAATGACTACCGGCGAGGTGGGGTATATCATCAGCGGCATCAAGGATGCGAAGGAGGTGAAGGTGGGCGACACCATCACACATGTGGCCACCCCTTGCGCCAAAGCCATTGAGGGATTCCAGGAAGTGAAGCCAATGGTGTTCGCAGGTGTCTATCCTATAGACCCTACTGAGTATGAGAACCTGCGTGCTTCGCTCGAGAAACTGCAGTTGAACGATGCCTCGCTGTCGTTCTTCCCTGAGTCATCGGTGGCTCTTGGATTTGGTTTCAGATGCGGTTTCCTCGGACTTCTGCACATGGAGATAGTTCAGGAGAGACTCGACCGCGAGTTCAATATGGACGTGATAACCACTGTGCCCAACGTGTCATACATGGTATATACCAAGCAGGGCGAGTCAACGGAGGTGCACAACCCCAGCGGATTGCCCGACCCAACGATGATTGAGCACATTGAGGAGCCATATATCAGAGCGTCGATAATCACAGACAGCAACTACATCGGGCCTATCATGAAACTCTGTCTTGACAAACGAGGCGAACTCATCAACCAGGAGTATGTCAGCGGCAACCGTGTGGAACTGCACTTCATGCTCCCACTGGGCGAGATAGTCATCGACTTCTACGACAAGTTGAAGAGCATTTCAAAAGGATATGCGTCGTTCGACTATCACATCGACTCGTTCAGACCCTCGAAACTGGTGAAACTCGACATTCTGCTCAACGGTGAACCTGTGGACGCACTCTCCACGCTAACACATCAAGACAATGCTGTGGGATTCGGAAGACGCATGTGCGAAAAACTGAAAGAACTCATACCGCGCCAGCAGTTCGACATCGCTATTCAGGCGGCAATAGGCGCCAAGATTATAGCAAGAGAAACTGTGAAGCAGGTACGTAAGGACGTGACGGCCAAGTGTTATGGAGGTGACGTGAGCCGAAAGCGCAAACTGCTTGAGAAACAGAAGAAGGGCAAGAAGCGAATGAAGCAGATAGGCAACGTGGAGGTGCCTCAGAAAGCATTCCTTGCCGTGCTAAAACTTGACTAAAACAAATTCAACTAAAAATCTTAACTAAGGAGGAGACTCAGAAAAATGAAAGATTTGTATAACAATGTAAGAGACATCGCCCGTGAACTCGCACGCAAGTACAGTACGATGACACACGAGGAACTCGACATACTTCAGAGTGTGCTCGTGCCGATGAAGTTTGCCAAGGGCGAGATGATACTCAAAGAAGGCGAGGTGTGCAAGAACATATACTATGTGGAGAAAGGTCTCGTGCGCCAGTTCTATTTCAAGAACGGCAAGGAGGTCACAGAGCACATGGCTGTAGAGGGTAATATAATAATGTGTATAGAAAGTTTGTTCAGGGAAGAACCTACAAGACTGCAGGTGGAAGCCCTCGAACCAACCATAATATACGCGCTGCCGAAAGCGAAACTCGAAGAGGTGGCATTGCATAATGTAAACATTCAAATACTCTATCGTAAGATATTGGAAGAGAGCCTGATACTGTCGCAGGTTCATGCAGACCTTGTAAGGTTTGAATCGGCCCAAGACAGGTATCGCAAGATGTGCAAACTGCAGCAGCAAGTGACACTACGCGCCCCTCTGGTCTATATAGCAAGTTACCTGCAGATGACACCTGAGACGCTAAGCCGCGTGCGCTCGAGCACATTGTTGGATTAACAGCAGAATACCCCAAACGCCCTTTGGGGTATTAATGTATCTGCTGGCGTCGTCAGAGATGCTCTTTGAGGATGCGAAAGATGTCCTTTGAGGATGCGAAAGATGCTCTTTGAGGATGCGAAAGATGTCCTTTCATAATCTAAAACGTGTCCTTTCGCTTTAAAAGATTAAAAGTTTTGGCAGTCTCAATATTAATTCGTATCTTTGCACGTCTTAAAAAAGAAACTCCCAAAATTGCCAAAATATACTCAATATATGGAAAATAAAGATATGGCAAATGCCACAAAGAAATTCGTTGAACATGCGTCGTTAGACTTGCAGAAGACGAATGAAGAGATACTTAAAAGGTGGAACGAGACGGATATGTTCCGCCGTTCAATAGATGAAAAGGAGGGATGCCCGCAGTTTGTGTTCTTCGAGGGACCTCCTTCGGCCAATGGTCATCCAGGTATTCACCATGTGCTTGCGCGTTCTATCAAGGACACCTTCAACCGTTACAAGACGATGAAGGGATTCCAGGTGCATCGCAAGGCAGGATGGGACACTCACGGACTGCCTGTAGAACTCGGTGTCGAGAAGGAACTCGGCATTACCAAGGCTGACATTGACAACCACGAGTCGCCCAAATACATCTCTGTAGCCGACTATAACAAGAAGTGCCGCGAGAACGTGATGAAGTTCACAGCCGAATGGCGCGAGTTGACCGAGAAGATGGGCTATTGGGTTGACCTTGACAATCCATATATTACATACGACAACAAGTACATCGAGACTCTTTGGTGGCTGCTGAAGCAACTCTATAACAAGGGTCTGCTCTATAAAGGCTACACCATTCAGCCATACTCACCTGCTGCGGGTACCGGACTTTCAAGCCACGAACTCAACCAGCCTGGCTGCTATCGTGACGTGAAGGACACAACCGTTACCGCTCAGTTCGACATCATCGACCCGCGTCCTGAGATGAAGGAATGGGGCAAGCCTGTGTTCCTCGCATGGACAACCACGCCTTGGACACTGCCATCAAACACCGCGCTTTGCGTAGGACCTAAGATTGACTACGTTTGTGTGCAGACATACAACCCATATACAGGCGAGAAGATTTCTGCCATCATGGCAGCCGCAAGGGTGGATGCATATCTCAATCCCGACGGAGAATACCTTGACCTGAACAATTACAAGCAGGGAGACAAGGTGGTGCCATATCGCATCGTGGGCAACTACAAGGGTTCCGACCTCGTTGGCATGAAGTTCAAGCAACTGATGCCGTGGGTTAAGCCGTCGGAGAAACTCGATGAAAACTCACCAGAATTCGTCAAGAAGGCAGCAGAGAAACATCCAGAAAGCATCTTCACCGTTGGCAACGACAAGTTTGTTGAGATGGAAGAAGAGGCATTCCGCGTTATTCCAGGCGATTATGTTACCACTGAGGACGGTACGGGTATTGTTCATATTGCCCCAACCTTCGGTGCCGACGACCAGAAGGTGGCAAAGGCAGCAGGCATTCCGTCGCTGTTCATGATTTCTCGCGATGGAGAGACACGCCCGATGGTTGACCTTCAGGGTAAGTATTACCTGCATGAGGAACTTGCAGACGAGTTTGTTGAGAAGTGTCTTGATAAAGACAAGTATGCTCTTCACGAGGGAGAGTTCGTTAAGAACGCTTATGCGCCAGAATTCAATGTCGATGGAAAGTATGACGAGAAGGCTGCATCAAAGGCTGAAGACCTGAACATACGTATCTGCATGGAGATGAAACAGGCTGGCGAGGCATTCAAGATAGAGAAGCATGTGCACAACTATCCGCATTGTTGGCGAACAGACAAGCCCGTGCTTTATTATCCTCTCGACTCATGGTTCATCCGTTCCACTGCTTGCAAAGACCGCATGGTGGAGTTGAACAAAACAATCAACTGGAAACCTGAATCTACCGGAACAGGTCGTTTTGGCAACTGGCTCGAGAATCTTAATGACTGGAACCTCTCGCGCTCACGTTTCTGGGGAACACCTCTCCCAATATGGCGCAACAAAGACACTCGTGAGGAAATCTGCATAGGTAGTCTTGAGGAACTCTATAACGAGATTGAGAAGAGTGTTGCCGCCGGCATCATGACAAGCAACCCGTTGAAGGACAAAGGCTTTGTGCCTGGCGACTACTCAAAAGAGAACTATGATAAGATAGACATGCACCGTCCATATGTCGATGACATCATTCTTGTCAGCGAGACGGGAAAACCGCTGCATCGTGAGGCCGACCTTATTGACGTATGGTTCGACTCCGGTTCTATGCCTTATGCTCAGGTGCACTATCCATTTGAGAACAAGGAGGCCATAGACGAGGCTCTTGCATATCCCGCCGACTTCATCAACGAGGGCGTTGACCAGACTCGTGGTTGGTTCTTCACTCTGCATGCCATCGCAACAATGGTATTCGACAGCGTTGCATTCAAGAACGTAATTTCTACCGGACTCGTTCTTGACGCCAAGGGCATCAAGATGTCTAAGCATATCGGCAATGTGGTCAATCCGTTCTCTGAGATAAAGAAGAACGGTGCCGATGCTGTTCGCTTCTATATGATGACCAACACCCAGCCTTGGGACAACCTCAAGTACGACCCGAAGGGTGTGGAGGAGGTGAGCAGAAAGTTCTTCGGAACTCTGTTCAACACTTATTCGTTCTTCTGCCGCTACGCTAACGTCGATGGATTCGATTATTCTCAGCCAGAAGTGCCTGTTAGCGAGCGCCCGGAGATTGACAGATGGATACTCTCAGAACTCAACTCCCTGATTATCGGAGTTGACCAGGCGATGAGCGACTATGAACCAACTAAGGCCGGACGAATGATTGACAAGTTCGTCAACGACGACCTCAGCAACTGGTATGTACGCCTAAACCGCAAACGTTTCTGGGGAACTGGTGTCTCACAAGATAAGATTGCCGCTTATCAGACACTCTATGTGTGTCTGGAGACAGTAGCAAAACTGCTCGCACCGTTCTCTCCGTTCTATGCTGACCAACTCTACACAGACCTCATAAGTGTTACCAAGCGCGAGAATGCAGACAGCGTGCATCTTGCCAAGTTCCCCGAGCCGACAGGCGACATTGATGTTGAACTTGAGGAACGCATGCGAATGGCACAGAGGATTACTTCTATCGTGCTCGCATTGCGCAGGAAAGTGAACATCAAAGTGCGTCAGCCGCTGCATCAGATAATGATTCCAGCCGTTGACGAGGAACAGGTGAAACGCATAGAAGCCGTCAAGGACTTGATACTTAGCGAGGTTAATGTCAAGGAATTGCAATTCGTTGAGGGACAGGGTATTCTCGTTAAGAAAGTGAAGTGTAACTTCAGGACGATGGGTAAGAAGTTCGGTAAGTTGATGAAGGGCATTGCTGCCGAGATGTCTGCCCTCGACCAAGAGGAGATTTCACGTCTCGAGAACGAGGGTTCGATAACACTTGACATTCAGGGCGAGCAGGCTGTGGTTGAACTTGCTGATGTTGAGATTGTCAGCGAGGACATTCCAGGCTGGCTGGTAAGTAACGAAGGAAACCTTACTGTTGCCCTTGACGTTGAACTTACAGAAGAACTTCGTCAGGAAGGTATGGCACGTGAACTCATCAACCGCATTCAGAATATAAGAAAGGACAGCGGACTTGAGATAACAGACCGAATCGTTGTCACCCTCGGTCCTAACGAGAACACCGACAAGGCGGTAGAGAATTTCGGCGAATATATCGCTTCTCAGGTTCTTGCCGACAAGATTGTCGTTGCCCAGAACAACGGACAGGAGGTGGATTTCGATACCTTCGTGCTGAACATCAATGTTGAGAAGATATAGTTTCAACAACTAATATAATCCTATAAAACACTAAATACCTATGGCAGACAAAACACGTTACAGCGATGAAGAACTCGAAGAGTTCCGCGCGATTATAAATGAGAAACTGAAGACTACGCGTCATGACTATAACGAGATGATGCGTTCTCTGATGAACGCTGACGGCAACGGTGTGGAAGACACCTCCCCAACCTATAAGGTGCTTGAAGAGGGCAGTGCCACACAGACCAAAGAAGAACTCATTCAGCAGGCAGGACGCTTGCAGAAGTTCATCCAGTCGCTCGAGGCAGCGCTGATAAGAATTGAGAACAAGACTTACGGCATCGACCGTCTGACTGGTGAACTCATCCCGAAAGAGCGTCTTCGCATCGTGCCTCATGCAACCTTAAGCGTTCAGTCGAAGGAAGCAAGGAAGAAATAAATGCAAACAAACACTAAACGCGCTGCTTATATAGCGACACTATTGGTAGTTGCAATATTGGTTATTGACCAAATCATAAAGATTGAGGTCAAGACCAATATGCATCTACACGAGATGATAGACATCACGAGTTGGTTCAAGATAAACTTTATCGAGAACAATGGCATGGCTTTCGGCATGACCTTCTTCAACAAGTTGGTGTTAAGCCTTTTCCGCATCGTTGCGATAAGCGTGATAGGTGTCTATCTGGTGAAGATCGTAAAGAGAGGTATGCGTCTCGGTTATGTCATCTGCATGTCTATGGTGTTTGCCGGTGCGGTTGGAAACATGATAGACAGCATGTTCTACGGACTCATCTTCAACGCCTCGTCGGCAGAGTATGTCAGTTATTTTGTGCCTTTTGGCGAGGGTTATGCGCCCTTCCTTATGGGCAAGGTGGTTGACATGTTCTACTTCCCGTTGATAGAGACCACGTGGCCTACGTGGATGCCGTTTGTCGGTGGCGATGAGTTTGTCTTCTTCAGCCCTGTTTTCAATTTCGCAGATGCAAGCATCAGCGTCGGAGTTGTTATCTTGCTCTTGTTCTTCAGGAAAGAGATGTCGTCCATATTCCATTAATAAGTCATCTGAGGCAGGAAGAATGAAAAGACTTAGGGATTTCTTGTTCTTTGTTATGGCATGCTATATGATTGTAGCATGTAAACCAGGTGTTCCTAGTGAGATTATCCAGCCGGGCGACATGGAGGACATCTTGTTCGACTTCCACGTTGCAGACGGAATGGCACAGAATAATCCCGCTGCCTCAAACAATGTTGAATACAACCGCTCGCTCTATCGGCTCGGTGTGCTGAAGAAGTATAATGTCACTGTAGCGGAGTTCGACTCGTCGATGGTTTATTACTCGCGTCATGCTGACAGACTTCATGACATATATGAAGGAGTTGCCGAAAGGCTCAGCCAGAAGGCATTGTCGCTCGGCGCTTCTGCCGCTGACGTCAAGCGCTACGGCACCATCACAGCCGACGGCGACACTGCAAATGTGTGGCTTGGCGAGCGTTCTATTGTGCTGATGTCGCGTCCTCCTTACAACAACTACTCGTTCTCTGTTGTTGCAGACAGCGCATATCAAAGGGGAGACCGCATGATATTGAATTTCGACTGCGACTTCATTGTTCAGGACGGACCGCGTGACGGCGTGGCAGTACTGGCCGTAAAGTTCGGCAACGACAGCACCGTTACAAAGAGCATGCACTTCTCTGGCTCACAACATCAGACATTAGAGATTGTAGATATGAGACACTTGGGCGTGAAAGAGGTGAAGGGCTTCTTCTATATGAACACACCCACAAACTCACAAAATTCAACTACGCTAAGACTCGTTTCAATTTACAACATCAGGCTTGTGCGTTTCCACGAGCGTTCGTCACATTCTGCTGCCGGAGCAGGCAACAACAATGGTATTGCCGGCGTGCCTTCTGAGCGCAAAGACTCTGCGGCAACCCATCCTAAAGACAGTTCTGCAAATAATGGAAGGCATTAGGAGAGTTGCTGCTCACGAGGTGGATGTCTGCGGCAGGGAAACGCTGAGCATGGCAGTTGTGGAGATTGGCGAGGGCAGGGTAGTGAACTATTACACTTTCACAGACGAACTGCCCTTGACGGAATGGCTCGGCGGGAGGATAGAGATTGTGAAGAACGACGACGGCTCGTTGTCTGCTTATTGGCAAGGAACCCTTTTATATTAAATAAGGTGTAACTCCTGTAAATGTTAGAAACATCAAGTGGCGGAACAATGTTATTATCTTTGTTCCGCCACTTGTATCTCCTGACAGCCTCAGGAAGCATACCTGACATCCTCAGGAAGCATACCTGACATCCTCAGGAAGTATACCTGACAGTCTCAGGAAGCATACCTGACAGTGTCACTTGTGCTTCCTGACAACTGCATTCATATTTCCTTAATAACTTCTTGCGATGATGACACGCTTCTTAGCGGGCTTTCCGCTAACCATGTCGATGCCTTCAGTCTGCTCTACGCCGAAGGGGACGCATCGAATGGTGGCTTGTGTCTCTTCCTTTATCTTTGCCTCGGTCTCGGCAGTGCCGTCCCAGTGGCAGAGGAAGAAGCCGCCGTCCTTCACACGCTCCTTGAACTCCTCGTAGTTGTCGCACTCATAGATGCGGGCGTCACGATAAGCCTTTGCCTTCTCGAAGATGTTCTTCTGAATGTCCTCAAGCAGTTGCTCTACGTATTCAGCAATGCCCTCGATGCTGCGTGTCTCCTTCTCTAGAGTGTCACGGCGCATCACCTCGATTGTTCCGTTCTCAAGGTCGCGAGCACCAAGAACGAGACGCACGGGCACACCCTTCAGTTCGTAGTCGGCGAACTTAAATCCAGGACGCTTGTTGTCGGCATCGTCATACTTGACGCTGATGCCCTTGGCGCGCAGTTCTTTAACTATCACGTCAACATTCTCGCTTACGGCTGCAAGTTGTTCTGGCTTGTTAGCGATAGGTATGATTACCACCTGAAGCGGAGCGAGACGCGGAGGCAGAACCAGTCCGTTATCGTCTGAGTGGGTCATGATGAGCGCACCGATGAGTCGTGTTGATACGCCCCATGATGTAGCCCATACATATTCTGGCTTATTGTCTTTGTTAAGGTATGTCACCTCGAATGCCTTGGCGAAGTTCTGACCGAGGAAGTGGCTTGTACCGCTCTGCAAAGCCTTGCCGTCCTGCATCATTGCCTCGATGGTGTAGGTGTCGAGAGCGCCGGCGAAACGCTCGGTCTCGCTCTTCACGCCCTGCACTACAGGCACTGCCATCCACTCCTCTGCGAACTTAGCGTAAACGCCGAGCATCTTCTGAGCCTCCTGTTCTGCCTCTTCCTTTGTGGCATGTGCGGTGTGACCTTCCTGCCAGAGGAACTCGCTTGTGCGGAGGAACGGGCGCGTGCGCATTTCCCAGCGCATCACGTTGCACCATTGGTTGCACATCAGTGGCAGGTCGCGCCACGAGTGAATCCAGTTCTTGTATGTGTTCCAGATGATTGTCTCTGATGTAGGACGCACGATGAGTTCCTCCTCCAGTTTTGCTGCCGGGTCAACCTCAACGCCGCTCTTGTCCTCTTTTGCGCGCAAGCGATAGTGAGTCACAACGGCACACTCCTTAGCGAAGCCTTCCACGTGTTCAGCCTCTCTTGAGAGGAACGATTTAGGTATGAGCAGTGGGAAGTAAGCGTTCTGCGCACCGGTCTCCTTGAACATTGCGTCAAGTTGATGCTGCATTTTCTCCCATATTGCGTATCCGTATGGTTTGATTACCATGCAACCACGTACTGCCGACTGCTCTGCGAGGTCGGCCTTAACCACCAAGTCGTTATACCACTGGCTGTAATTGTCAGCGCGTTTGGTGAGTTCTTTAAGTTCTTTTGCCATGTTTTAATATTGTATTTTTGAATTTTGTGTGCAAAAGTACTAAAAAAGGTTGTAACAAACGAGTGATTATAGAGATTTTTTGAACTTTGAACATTGAACTTTGAACATTGAACTTTGAACATTGAACTTTGAACTTTGAACTTTGAGAAATAAAGGCGTCTATGAGAATGTAACGATATCGTAATACATTGAACTTTGAAGTTTGAAGTTTGAACATTAACTTTGCACCATGAATATTGCACAATTATTTTTGATAATATGGAATCAAATCAAAACTATCTGCTAATTGCATTTCAACTGCTTGGCTCGCTCGGATTGCTTATTTACGGAATGCGCATGATGAGCGAGGCCTTGCAGAAAATGGCGGGACCGCAACTGCGACATATCCTTGCCAAGATGACCACCAACCGCTTGAGCGGAATGCTTACGGGAATGCTTGTAACATGTGCCGTACAGTCATCATCGGCAACTACAGTGATGACCGTTTCATTTGTTTCGGCTGGTTTGCTCACACTGGCGCAGGCCATATCGGTAATAATGGGAGCCAACATCGGCACGACGCTCACGGCATGGATTATGTCGCTGGGATATAATGTTGACCTCACATCTATTGTCTATCCTTTCTTCCTGATAGGAATGATACTTATCTACAAGAAGCGTCACAGATATATGGGCGACTTCTTGTTTGGCACGGCATTCCTGTTCTTGTCATTGGTGATGCTGAGCAGCACAGGCAAGTCGATGGACCTTGAGCATAACGAGTCGGTCATAGCGTTCTTCGCATCGTTCGACACATCGAGTCACCTCACCATTCTGGCATTCCTCGCCATAGGCACACTCATCACCTGTATCGTGCAGTCGTCAGCAGCCGTAATGGCTATCACCATCCTGCTATGCTCCACAGGTGTGCTTCCTATATATTTAGGTATAGCATTGGTGATGGGCGAGAATATTGGCACAACAGCGACAGCCAACCTTGTTGCGCTTGGTGCCAACACGCAGGCGCGTCGCGCTGCAATGGCCCATCTGCTGTTCAATGTCTTCGGTGTCGTTTGGGTGCTCATAGTGTTCTATCCGTTTGTAAATATGGTATGCAGTTTGGTGGGTTATGATGCTGCCGCAGGCGGACAAACCGCTAAGTTGCCAGTAGTGCTGGCCATGTTCCACACCTGTTTCAACATCATCAACACTGCCATTCTCATCTGGTTTGTGCCGCAGATGGAGCGGGTGGTTTGCTGGATTCTGCCCGATAAGCAGAAGGCAAAGGAGAGCGAGAAGGAAGAGTTCACCCTTCAGTATATCCAGGCAAATCTGGTGCAGACACCTGAAATTGCCGTCCTGCAAGCGCAGAAAGAGACCGCTGCCTTTGGTAAGCGTGTTGGCAATATGTTCGGCATGGTGCGCACGCTCTTCCAGGAGGGCGACTCGAAGGACTTCGCCGAACTGTATCGCAAGATAGAGCATGAAGAGGACTACACAGACAGGGTAGAGATTGAGATTGCACGCTTCCTTGAGCAGGTGAGCGACGGCCATCTGAGCGACGTGACAAAACAGAAGATTCGCCAGATGATGCGCGAAATAGGCGAACTGGAGTCTATTGGTGACTCCTGCTACAAACTGGCTCGCATGCTGGACCGCAAACATCAGTCGGGCAGGGCGTTCACCGAACATCAGACCGAACAGTTGCAAAACCTCATGGTGCTCTGCGACAATGCCCTTGCACAGATGCTGACGGTGATGCACGGCCACCGTTTTGAACATGATATACGCGAGACATACCGCATAGAGAATGACATCAACCAACTGCGCCACCAACTGAAGGAAGAGAACGTCACCGCAGTAAATAATCATGAATACGACTATGCCGTAGGCACGCTTTTTGTTGATATGGTTAGCGAACTTGAGAAACTTGGCGACTATGTTGTCAACGTTGTAGAAGCAAGGTTCGGAAAGCAATGATGTAATGGCTATGGACTTAATGGGACTACCCGTTTGGGCATGGATTTTATTTTACGTGTTAGTGCTGCTGATGCTGGTGGCCGACCTCAAGATGTTTGGCAAGAAAGGTCAGCACGAAGTAAACATTAGCGAGGCTCTTCGCATGACAGCAGTATGGATAGGCGTGTCGCTGTTGTTCTGTGCTGCCATCTACGTGTTCTATCCCGTTGACTCTCACGAAAAGGCGATGGAGTTTCTGGCGGGCTATCTGATAGAGAAGTCGTTGTCGATGGACAATCTCTTTGTGTTCCTGATGCTCTTCTCGTTCTTCGGCGTTGAGCGCAAGTACCAGCATGAAGTGTTGTTCTGGGGCATTTTCGGAGCACTCGTACTGCGTAGCATCTTCATCTTCGCTGGTGCCGCTATGGTAGAACGGTTTGAGTGGGTGTTGGGTCTCTTCGGACTGTTCCTGCTCTACACAGGAGCCAAGATGTTCGGTCACGACGACGGTCAGCAGTCAGACCCATCACAGAATATCATTGTGCGTTTGTTCAGGCGTATGTATCCCGTGACCGACAAGATGCACGGCGACCGCTTTTTTGTTATGGAAAAGGGACGACGCATGGCCACTCCGCTATTCGTGTCATTACTAGTCATCGAGACTACCGATGTGGCCTTTGCCGTTGACAGCATCCCTGCTGTGTTCAGTGTCAGCCGCGATCCTTTTATCGTGCTCACAAGCAACATCTTCGCTATCCTCGGTCTTCGCGCCCTCTACTTTGCTCTTGCAGCCGTTTCCAAGTACTTCAAATATCTCAAATATGGCCTTGGCATTATCCTCATTTTTGTTGGCGTGAAGATGCTTCTTGCTACTAATGAGTACATCAACGCCCTATGCTCTTTCGTGGGACTCGACGTACACATTCCACATGTAGAGATTCCCACGATTACGAGTCTGGCTGTCATCTTCGGCGTTCTAGTTCTTTCAATGCTCCTTTCTGTCGTTTCATCCAGGAAAAAAGCGACGTTGTAAAGAATTCTTAGTACCTTTGCAAGCAATATGGAACAAAAGCGAATATTAGTAGTCGATGACGAGCGTGACTTGTGCGACATCCTGCTGTTCAATCTCAGTGCCGCAGGATATCAGGCAGATGCTGCTTGTTCGGCAGAAGACGCTCTGCAACGTGGCATTGCCGATTATGACTTGCTGTTGCTCGACGTGATGATGCCGGGCATGTCGGGTTTTGAACTTGCAAAGCGGTTGAAGGAGGATGAAGACACCCGGCATATTCCTGTCATCTTTCTTACAGCGAAAGACACAGAGGACGATACTCTTCACGGATTCTCACTTGGAGCCGACGACTATGTGACGAAACCCTTCTCCGTGCGCGAGGTAATGGCGAGGGTGAAAGCGGTGCTGAACCGTAGCCTGACACAGTCAAGACAAGAGGAGGGAAGTCTGGTTTATGAAGGCCTTGTTGTCAATACCGTCAATAAGACTGTTAATGTAGATGGCAATGGCATACCGCTCACCCGAACGGAGTATGAACTGTTGAAACTATTGCTTGAACATCGTGGACATGTGTTCAGCCGTCAGCAGTTGCTCAACAAAGTGTGGCCACACGATGTCATCGTCACCGAAAGGACCGTAGATGTAAACATCGCGCGACTGCGCAAAAAGTTAACCCGCTATGCCGTCTGTCTTGTGTCTCGCACAGGCTTCGGCTATTGCTTTGAAGATGTAATAAATAAGGGGTAGGAGAGATGAAAAAACTTTCTGAAGGACGAAAGATGTGGCTCAGCGTGATGGCTGTGTTCCTGGTGTATGCTGTCGTGTTCATCTTGTTTGAAGACTACGACCGCAAGTTCATCATGCCTTTCAATGAGGTGAGCGACTGGCATCTACTGCTTTTCTCGCTCATCGTGATGGCAGGACTTGCCTTCCTGCTTTTCCGATATGCAAGACGGATGGACGAACGTATCAGTCGCGAACAGGCTGAGAAAGAGAACCGCATGCGCCGCGAACTCACCCAGAACATCGCCCACGAACTGAAGACACCTGTCAGCAGTATCCTTGGTTATACAGACACCATCTTGGATAGTCCAGACATGGCTGAAGATGTGAAAAACCAGTTCATCGTGCGCACTAATGCGCAAGCCCGTCGCCTGACCACACTGTTGCAAGACATCTCAACCCTGAATCGCATGGATTATGCCAAAGACATGATAACGAAGGAGCGCGTAGATGTCTCTGTACTTTTTGCCGACATCGCACAAGAGACAGCCATCGCCTTGGAGTCACGCAAGATGACATTGTGCAACTATCTGCCGCAAGGCATTATCATTCATGGCAACTATTCATTGCTATACAGCATATTCCGCAATCTGATGGACAATGCCATCAACTATGCCGGACAAGGGACCACCATTGAGATTTCTGCTATCCAACTGTACAACTGTTGGCAATTCACCTTTAAAGACAATGGCAACGGCATACCCGCCGAACACCTTCCCCGCATCTTTGAGCGATTCTACCGTATAGACAAAGGTAGAAGCCGCAACATGGGCGGCACTGGTCTTGGTCTCTCCATTGTCAAGAATGCCGTGCTCTTGCATGGCGGAAACATCAAGGTGAACAGCCCTTACACAGGTGGTTTATCCTTTGAATTTTCTATAATGAAATAGAATATACACAAGATGCAGAATAGCGGAAAATAATAAAATCTTTTCTCCTATATTATCAACAATAGCATTGTCAAATAGCATAGAAAAACACCATTTTTTCTGAAAGATACCAAAAAAAGTTGGTATAAATTGTGTTATTCAAAAAAAAGAACTATATTTGCAACAGTTTATGTAATTAGACATGCATATCTGATAATAGGATTATCTTAATATTAACATTTAAAACTATTGAAACATGAAAAGATTTAAGTTTTTGACTTTCGCTATGTGTCTTGCAGTGCTCGTTAGTTGCAACAACACTGGTAAGGGCGCTTTGATTGGTGCTGGCGGTGGTGCGCTTCTGGGTGCTATCGTTGGTAAGATTGCTGGTAACACAGCCGTTGGTGCTGCCGTTGGTGGCGCTGTTGGTGCTGGTGCTGGTGCGCTGATTGGCAAGAAGATGGATAAGGCTGCTGCCGCAGCAGCAGAGATTGAGAATGCTAAGGTAGAGGAAGTTACAGACGCTAACGGTCTGAAGGCTGTAAAGGTTTCTTTCGATAGCGGTATTCTCTTCAACACTGGTAAGGCTGACCTCCAGGCTTCAGCAAAGCATGCGCTTAGCGACTTCGCAGGTGTGCTGAAGACTTATAACGACACCGATGTTGCTATTCAGGGTTACACCGACAACCAGGGATGGCGTAACTCTACAGCAGAGCAGAGTTATCAGAAGAACAAGGACCTTTCTCTGAAGCGTGCTCAGAGCGTGTCTAACTATCTCACCTCTCAGGGTGTTAGTTACGGACAGATTAAGTCTTGCGACGGTTTCGGCGAGGACAACCCAGTTGCTGACAACAGCACAGCAGCAGGCCAGCAGCAGAACCGCCGTGTAGAGGTTTACATGTATGCCAGCGAGGCTATGATTAAGGCCGCTGAAGCAGGTACACTTCAGTAATCTTTTATAATCTCATATATAATAGAGGGCGATTATAACTGGTCGCCCTCTTTTTTACGCATAACGAATAATGTGGAAGAAGATAAGGAATTTCATACGAATAGTGATAGTGACGTTTTTCGTTTCCACTATCCTTGCTGTCGTCGCATATAAGTTTCTGCCCGTTTATGTTACGCCGTTGATGATTATCCGTTGCGTTGAGCAGATAGCCGACGGCCATTCGCCTCGCGTGGAGCACAAGTGGGTAAGTCTTGAGGAGATGTCCGCAAGTATGCCAGTGGCTGTTATGGGCAGCGAAGATGCGCGATTCCTTCTTCACCACGGCTTCGACTTCAAGCAAATAGAGCATGCCGCACGGCAGAATGCGGCTGGAGGCAAGAAAGTGGGTGCAAGCACCATAACACAACAAACGGCAAAGAACGTATTTCTATGGCCTGGCCGTACATGGGTGAGAAAGGGCTTTGAGGCATACTTCACGGCATTGATTGAACTGCTGTGGAGCAAGCAACGCATAATGGAGGTGTACTTAAACTCCATTGAAACAGGTGACGGAATCTACGGAGTGGAGGCTGTGGCTAGACTGCATTTTGGTAAGTCAGCAAAGGAACTCACAAGGTCGGAGTGCGCGCTAATTGCAGCCACGCTTCCTAATCCGAGAAGATACTCATCGCTGAAACCAAGCAAATATATCATAGGCAGACAGCACAAGATAGAAACAAACATGAAATACATCCCGAAATTCCCTGCCGAGAATGAGGATATAGATAAAAGCACCGTGAAGGGGGGGGATATATAAAAAATAGGTTATGGGTTATGGGTTATAGGTTATGGGTTATAGATTATTGGTTATAGTATGATTACTTCTGACAACATATTATCGCAGTTGAACGACAGCCAGCGAGAGGCTGTCATGAGTACAGAGGGCCCATCGCTGGTTATTGCCGGTGCTGGTTCGGGTAAGACACGTGTACTTACTTATAAGATAGCATATCTTCTGCAACAGGGAGTAAAGCCTTGGAATGTCCTTGCACTGACGTTTACCAATAAGGCAGCCCGCGAGATGAAGCAACGCATAGGCAATCTGGTGGGAAACGAGGTGGCATCGCGCCTTGTGATGGGCACGTTCCACTCTATCTTCTCAAGAATACTAAGGGCGGAGGCAGAGCATATCGGTTTCAACTCCAACTACACAATATATGACGACACCGACTCGCGCTCGCTGGTGAAGAACATAATAAAAGAGATGGGGCTTGACGATAAGACGTATAAGCCATCTACCGTTCACAACCGCATCAGCATGGCTAAGAACCACATGATTTCGGCTTACGACTATTCTAATGATGCAAGCGCCCTTGAACGCGACAAGGAACAGCGCATGCCTAATATATATAAGGTATATCTTGCATACGCCGAGCGATGCAGGCAGGCGAATGCGATGGACTTCGACGACCTGTTGTTGCTTACTTACCAACTGCTGAAGGACAACGAGGACATACGCCAGAAATATGCAGATAGGTTCAAGTATGTTCTCGTGGACGAGTATCAGGACACAAACACCGTTCAGCAACGCATTGTGTGGCTGCTGACAAAGGAGCATCAGAACGTATGCGTGGTTGGCGATGACGCCCAGAGCATCTATAGTTTCCGTGGTGCTAACATAGACAATATACTCGATTTCCGCGACATGTATGACGGCGCTAAATTGTTCAAACTTGAGCGCAACTATCGGAGTACGCAACATATAGTTGAAGCGGCAAACAGCCTCATTCGCCACAATGAGCGACAAATACCCAAGGACGTTTATAGCAAGAATGGCGACGGCGAGAAGATAGTGTTCAAGCCTGCATATAGCGACAAGGAGGAGGCAATCATCGTATGCAAGGATATAAAGAAAATACGGAAGAGTGAGAATTGTGAGTGGGACGACTTTGCCATCCTTTATCGCACCAATGCCCAGAGCCGTGCTTTCGAGGAGGCAATGCGCAAGGAGAACATTCCGTATCGTGTTTATGGCGGATTGAGTTTCTACCAGCGCAAGGAGATAAAGGACATCATTGCTTACTTCCGCGTTGTTGTCAATCCTTCTGACGAAGAAGCATTCCGCCGCATCATCAACTATCCCGCTCGTGGAATAGGAAATACCACCATCTCTAAGATTTTCTCCTGTGCATACGAGTCAGGGGTAAGTGCGTGGGATGTCATATCGGATGCCAACAAGTATCAGTTGGATGTAAACAAGGGTACGCTTGGTAAGATACTTGTTTTTAAGGGACTCATAGAACTGTTCATCGCAAAGAGAGACAACACCGACGCCTACGAATTGGGAAGAGAGATTATCTCTGAATCAGGAATACAAAAAGACCTGTATAGCGAGTCATCGCCTGAGTATGTATCAAGGCAAGAGAATCTGGAGGAGTTCCTCGGTGGACTTCAGGACTTTGTTGAGAGTCGCCGTGAAGAGGGAGACGAACACATGATGCTTGTCGATTACCTGCAAGAGGTGTCACTTCTTAGCGACCTTGATAGCGATGATGGCGAAGAGTCGTCGCACGTCACACTGATGACCATCCATTCGGCGAAAGGACTTGAGTTCCCAACGGTGTTTGTCGTAGGCCTTGAGGAGAACATCTTCCCAAGTCCTATGTCGGCAAACTCGAAACGTGAACTTGAAGAGGAGCGCCGCCTGTTGTATGTTGCCATTACGAGGGCCGAGAAACATTGCATTCTGACATGTGCCCGCAACCGCTTCCGCTATGGAAGAATGGAGTTTGACACTCCGAGCCGCTTCATCTCTGACATCAATCCTTCGTTGCTCAAGATTGAGAGCGAGGCGGAGGAGTCATCACCTTTCACCACATCACGTCCGAGGTTCGGTTCTTATGGCGAGCGCTACCAGAACTCTAATCCTGTGGCATCGCAATTCCGAGCCGACCCGAAGCCGCGAGAAGTAGTGCATAAGGAAGAGAGGGGAGTGGACCCGCTTTCATCCAGTTTCAAACGTGTCCTTTCTTCGGCAGGAGCCAATATGAGGCGCGTCAGTTCGCTCACTTCATCGAGTCCTAACGTGCGTACACCCAACCATCCGTCGCCTTCCTCATCGGCGTTATCTGTAGGCAATGTCATTGAGCACGACCGTTTCGGTATTGGTGATGTGATAAACATTGAGGGAAGTGGTGAGAACACAAAGGCAACAGTGAAGTTCCATAACGTTGGAACAAAGCAGTTGTTGTTGAAGTTCGCCAAGTTCAAGGTGATATCATAAGGCCCGAGTTGTAAATGAAAAGCCCTTGCCAATGACACACGTCATAGACAAGGGCTATCTTTATGATTTCAGACGCTTATGCGTTCTGATACAAGAAACGCTTAATACTCTTTTTAGGTGTCTTCTCAAACTCCTCCTCATGTAGTTTTATAGCCGAAATCTTGCTATAGGCAGGCATCACGGAGTTGAGTTCCAGACGGTTTTGCTCCATTATCTTCTCGAGGTCGTCGTTAGAGAGCCCGAGGTTTTTCATCTCGTCATAGTCGGGATGAACAAGTCCGACGAGTTTGTCTTCCTTCTGAATGACGATACTCTCGATGACCAGTGGCAGAGAGTTTAGTTTGTCTTCTATCTCCTCTGGATAGATGTTTTGGCCGTTAGCGCCGAGCAGCATGTTCTTTGAACGTCCTTTTATGAACACATTTCCATTGGCATCCATAGTGCCGAGGTCGCCGGTGTGGAACCATCCCTCATCGTCAATCGCCTCGCGTGTAGCATCTTCGTTCTTGTAATAACCAAGCATTACATTAAGACCGCGGGTAAGTATCTCACCAGGAACAACAGATGGGGCACTGCTGTTTATCTTCACCTCCATGTGAACGGCAGCCCGTCCGCAACTGCCTGGCACAAAGTTCTTCCAGTCGCGATAACAGATGATTGGTGCGCACTCGGTGGCACCATAGCCTACGGTATATGGGAAACCAATGTCGTGCATGAATTTCTCTACATCCTGATTGAATGCCGCTCCGCCTATGATAACCTCATAGAAGTTTCCTCCGAACGCATTAACCACTTGCTCGCAAATCTTCTCCCTCACCTTCTTGTTTATTACGGGCATGTTGAGCAACAACTTCATGCGGTTGTTCTGTATCTTCGGGAATACCTTCTTCTTGATAATCTTCTCTATTACGAGTGGAACAGAGATTACTATTGCCGGCTTGATGTCAGAGAATGCCTGTGCTATAATGGCTGGTGAGGGCACTCTGGTAAGATAATAGATGTGGCAACCATGTATGAACTCAAACAAGAACTCGAACGCCATACCATACATGTGGGCCATTGGCAGAATGCTGAGTGTGTTTGAACCGCTCTTCACATGCTTCTTGCCAATCACCTCCATTGCGAAGTCGCAATTGCTCCACAAAGCGCGGTAGGGCAGCATCACGCCCTTAGAGAAACCTGTTGTTCCGCTGGTATAGTTGATGAGCGCCAGTTCGTCGGGCGATTGCTCGTGATAATAGTTGACGTGCTCCTTTCGGAAATACTTTGGGAACTTGTGACCGTACATCTCGTTGAGATGCTCGCGGGCATAAGTCAACTTGTCTGTACGAGACACAACGAGCGAATAGTCGGGTATATAGATGATGCCTTCCAGTCCGGGCATCTTTGTTGCGTCTATTGTTGTTGCCACCACATCGCCCACGAAAAGGAGTTTTGCCTCCGAGTGGTTCACGATGTTGTGCACTTGGTCGGGCATGAACTCGTGCAGTATAGGCACGGCGATGGCACCATAGGTTAGTGTGGCAATGAACGCAACGGCCCAGTTGGCGCTATTGCGTCCGCACAATGCTATCTTGTCGCCTTTCTCCACGCCGCTGTTCTCGAACATAATGTGCAGTTTTTCTATTTTTCGAGCCACGTCTTTATATTGCAGCGTCACGCCTTTGTAGTCGGTCAGAGCATCGTTGTCCCAATGTTCAATTATGCTCTTTTCTAACAGAGAATTAAAGTTTGGTATTTCCATAGTGAGGTTTTTATTCGTCTTGTCAGTTGTACATGTATCGTTTTATGCTCTTTTTAGGAGTCTTTGCAAATTCTTCGTTGTGTATTTTAATCTCGGCAATCTTGCAATAGCCGGGCAACGTGTTGTTCAGTTCCTTGAGGTTCTGCTCCATGATGGTTTCCACGTCGTGATTGGTAAGCCCCATGTTGTTCACCTCGTCCATGTCTGGATAGACCAGTGCCACGAGTTTGTTCTCTCTTTGCACTATGATGCACTCATTGACCATCATCATCGAGTTCAGTTTGTCTTCTATCTCTTCAGGGTAAACATTTTGCCCGTTAGAGCCGAGCAGCATGTTCTTTATTCTTCCTTTGATGAATATGTGTCCGTCGGCGCTCATTTCTCCGAGGTCGCCGGTGTGATACCATCCGTCGTTGTCGAGCACCTGGCGTGTTGCCTCTTCATTGTTATAATATCCGAGCATTACGTTGGTGCCGCGGGTTACTATCTCTCCCAGTTGGTCAGAAGGGTTCTTCCTCATGATTTTCACCTCCATGTGCTTCACCGGTGTACCGCAACTGCCAGGCACAAAGTCCTTATAGTCGCTATATGAGATGAGCGGCGCACACTCGGTTGTTCCATATCCCACGGTGATGGGGAAGTCGATGCTCTTGAGGAATTGCTCTACCTCCTGACTCAATGCCGCTCCTCCCACTATCACTTCGTAAGCGTTGCCGCCGAATGCCTTGGTCACCTCTTTGCGTATCTGCTCTTTCACCTTCTTGCTTACCACCGGCATGTTGAGCAGTAGTTTTACGATGTTTCTCTGCACTTTCGGGAACACGCCTTTGCGAATAATCTTCTCTACCACCAATGGCACCGAGATTACTATCGAGGGGTGTATGTCGGCAAATGCCTGCGCTATGATGGCCGGCGACGGCAGACGCGTGAGGAAGTACAGATGTGAGCCTCCGCAGAAGCCGAAGATGAACTCCATAGCCATGCCGTACATGTGTGCCATAGGCAGAATGCTCAGCATGTTGCCGTTCTTTTGTATGTTCTTTCCCAGCACCTCCATGCAGATGTCAAGGTTGCCCCATAGTGCGCGGTAGGGTATCATCACTCCCTTTGAGAATCCCGTGGTTCCGCTGGTATAGTTGATTAGCGCCAGTTCGTCTGCCTTATCGACATGATAGCATACGTGTTCTGCCCTGAAATACTTGGGGAACTTGTGTCCGTACATCTCGTTAAGATGCTCGCGGGCATAGTCCAGTTTCTCTGTTCTTGACACTACAAGCGAGAAGTCAGGCAAATAGACAATTCCCTCAAGGTCTGGCATCTGCGACTCGTCGATGTGAGTGGCAACGACGTCGCCCACGAAGAGAAGTTTCGAGCCAGAATGGTTTACGATATTGTGTATTTGTTCTGAGTTGAATTCGTGTAATATGGGAACCGCTACCGCCCCGTATGTTAGTGTTGCAAGGAATGTCACCGCCCAGTGCGAACTATTTCTGCCACAGATGGCTATCTTGTCGCCCTTCTGTACACCACTGCTTTCAAAGAGTATGTGTATTTTTTCTATCTTCCGCGCCACGTCCTTGAATTGGAGAGTGGCGCCTTTATAGTCCGTCAGGGCATCTTTGTCCCAGTTTTCTTTTATCGATTTTTCTATATAGGAATTGAAACTTGGTATTGATTCCATTGCACAATTTTCTTAATTTTGTGCAAAGGTAAGATGTTATTTGCACATTTCAAAATATTTTGTGCAGTTTTTTTTGTTTAAATGTACATATTTATCTTATAAGCATCAATAATGCTTATTTGAGAACATTAAAACGGAAAAATAGAACAAGGAGTTCAGGAGTTCAGAAGTTCAGGGAGTTCAGGAGTTCAGGGAGTTCGGGACTTCGGGTATTTACTCGTATCTCATCGACTTGGCAGGATGGATGAACGAGATGAGATAACTGGGTGCTATCAGCGCGAGCACACTGACAACGAGTGTGGCAATGTTGATGGCCAATATGATAAGGAAATTGAACTCTACAGGCACGGTGCTTACATAATAGGTAGAAGGGTCGAGCGTTACGATGCCCGTGTAATGCTGGAGTGCAATGAGCCCTATGCCTACTATGTTGCCCCAGAGCATTCCTCTGCCTATGATGAAGACGGCGAACCACAAGAAGGTGTGCCTTATCGTTCGGTTCCTTGCGCCCAGTGCCTTCATTACACCAATCATGTTGGTGCGTTCCAATATTATAATAAGGAGACCCGAAATCATGGTGATGCCCGCCACGCATATCATCAGCGCAAGTATTATCCATACGTTCAGGTCGAGAAGGTCGAGCCATGTGAATATCTGCGGATTCATCTGTTCCACCGTTGACGAGGAAAATGTCTGGCCGTACTTGTCTGTTGTGCGGTTCACTTTTCTCACGACGTCGTCTTCTGTTTCCTTCAGCAGATTGTAGTCGTTCACGGTGAGTTCGGTTCCGCTCACCTGTCCCTCTTCCCATCCGTTGAGTTTCACCGAGGTGTATAGGTCGCAGAAGCAGATTGTCTTGTCAAATCGTGTGAGGTTTGTCTGGTATATTCCCGCGATGCTGAACTTCCTTGCCCTTACGTCGTTGTTGTCTATGAAATAGGTGAACACTTTGTCGCCGAGTTTCAGTTTCAGTTTGTCGGCGGTCATCCTCGATATCAGAATCTTGTTGCTGCTTGCCTTCGACGAGAACTTTGGTATTGTGCCCTCCACCATGTTCTGGTGTATGAATGTGGTGTCATACTCCTCGGCGATGCCCTTGAACATCACGCCCATGAAGTCGCTGTCGGTTTTCAGTATGCCCTGCTTCATGGCGTATCGCTGGACATGCTTCACGCCTTTGACACCTTTAAGCACAGTCATCATGCTGTCGTCGATGCAGATGGGGTAGGGGCGTTCCTCCTGCAGGGCAAGGAAGTCGGCAACGGTGATATGACATCCGAAACCTATCACCTTGTCCCTGATGGTGTGCTTGAATCCCAGCACCACGCTAACGCTGATTATCATAACGGCAAGACCTATCGCCACGCCTATCGTGGCAATACGGATGGCAGGGCGGCTCACCTGATGCTTGTCGCCCTTGTCATTGTAAATCTTGCGTGCTATGAACAGGGGGAAATTCATTGTTTAGTCGTCTGTTCTTCCCGGATATGCCTCAAGTGCCTTCTGCAGAACGAAGAGGGCGCGCTCAAGGTCTTTCTTCTTCAGGACGTAGGCAATGCGCACCTGGTTGATGCCCGCGCCAGGAGTGGTGTAGAAACCGCTTGCGGGAGCCATCATGACTGTCTCGCCCTCATACTCAAACTCTTCGAGACACCAGCGGCAGAACTTCTCGGAGTCATCGACAGGGAGTTTCGCCACGGTGTAGAATGCTCCCATCGGAATGGGCGAATAGACACCTGGTATGCGGTTTAGCCCGTCAATGAGACATTTGCGGCGTTCCACATACTCGTCGTAAACGTCGCGCATATACTCCTCAGGAGTGTCGAGCGAGGCTTCGGCCACCAACTGTCCGATGAGCGGTGGCGACAGACGCGCCTGACAGAACTTCATCACCGCCTTCCTTATCTCCTTGTTCTTGGTTATCAGCGCGCCAATTCTGATGCCGCACTCTGAGTATCGCTTCGACACCGAGTCTATTAGAACGACGTTCTCCTCGATGCCTTCCAGATGGCAGGCAGAGATGTATGGCGAACCAGTATATATATACTCGCGATATACCTCATCAGAGAAGAGGTACAGGTCGTACTTCTTCACGAGGTCGCGAATCTGGTTCATCTCGCGGCGCGTGTATAGATAGCCCGTAGGGTTGTTGGGATTACAAATAAGTATCGCGCGCGTACGCTCGTTGATGAGTTCCTCAAACTTCTCCACCTTCGGCAGAGAGAAGCCTTCCTCTATAGTGGTCGCTATGGTTCTTATCTTCGCTCCCGCAGAGATAGCGAACGCCATGTAGTTGGCATAGGCTGGTTCGGGCACGATAATCTCATCGCCTGGGTTCAGGCATGACATGAAGGCGAAGAGCACGGCCTCCGAGCCTCCGCACGTTATGATAATGTCGTCGGGGGTGACGTTTATGTTGTACTTGGCATAATAGCCAACCAGTTTCTCCCTGTAACTAAGATAGCCTTGTGAGGGCGAATACTCCAGAATATCCCTGTCAACATTCTTTATAGCGTCGAGAGCCACCTTCGGGGTAGGCAAGTCGGGCTGGCCAATGTTCAGATGGTACACCTTGGTACCGCGTTTTTTTGCTGCTGCTGCCAGAGGTGCCAGTTTCCTGATAGGCGATTCGGGCATCTCTATTCCTCGCACTGATATTTGTGGCATACTTTATTAGTAAATGTATAATTTTCGCTTTCCGCTTGCAAAATTACGATTAATTGCAATAAACACCAAATTTTATTTCCGTTTTTCTCCCGCTCACATCTGCTTTTAATCACGGTTGCTAAAAATAAAGGCGCGAGATATTTGGTTCGGTGTGGATTTTTGATTACTTTTGCCCTCCAAATCGAATAACAAGATATTTAAAACATATATGAGAAGCAGAACATCTAAATGGTTTGAGACCAAAATCCGTTATGAGAAGATGATGGAAGACGGTCAGCAGAAGAAAGTTACAGAACAATATGTGGTTGACGCCCTCAGTTTCAGCGAGGCAGAGCAGCGCATAACAGAGGAGTCGTCTGCATACATCAGCGGTGAGTTCGACGTCACCGACATCAAGCCGGCAGCCTATGGAGAAATCTTCTTCAGCGACGCTCCCGCCGACGACCGCTGGTATAAGGCAAAACTTCAGTTCATCACCATCGACGAGAAGAGCGGAAAGGAGAAACGCTCCACCGTGACCTATCTCGTACAAGGAGGTTCACTACAGTCGGCACTCAAGAATGTTGATGCGGTAATGGGTACCACTATGAGCGACTATGTAGTGGCAAGTCTTGCCGAGACACAGATAATGGATGTTTACGAATATACCGGAGCCGACAAGAAAACCGAGAACAAAGCAGAAGAAAAACCAGAATACGAGCAACAATAACACCTTAGCGATATGGATTACGATGTCAAGGGGAATCTAAGGAAAATACTTAACGACCTGCCCGAAGGCGTGAAACTCGTCGCCGTTAGCAAATATCATCCCGCCGACTACATCATGGCGGCATACGACGAGGGGCAGCGCATCTTCGGAGAGAGCCACGAGCAGGAAATAAGACAGAAAGTCGGCATACTGCCCAAGGACATAGAGTGGCATTTCATAGGACACCTGCAGACAAACAAGGTGAAGTACATTGCGCCCTATATCCACATGATTGACGCCGTAGATTCCATGAAACTGCTACGCGAGATTAACAAGCAGGCGTTGAAGAACAACCGAGTCATCAACGTGCTGCTTGAACTGCACATCGCCGAGGAGGAGACTAAGTACGGATTCTCGCTCGACGCATGCCGTGAGATGCTTGACGGCGGAGAGTGGAGAGAACTCCACAACGTGCGCATCTGCGGGCTTATGATGATGGCAAGTAATGTCGATGACGACGACATTATACGTCGCGAGATGACCCTCGCCGCCGACTTCTTCGACGAGATGAAGGCCAAGCACTTCGCCGACGACCCCTCGTTCTGCGAGCGCTCATGGGGCATGAGCCACGACTATCCCATCGCCCTGAAGTGCCGCACAACAATGGTGCGCATCGGCACATCCATCTTCGGGCCCAGAGTCTATTAAAAACGCCCGAGAACACGACTCGTCCCGTTGTTGCCCCTTCACACCCCGAACGATATACCTTTCGGCACATCAAATGTATATGTTTCGCGGTGCGAAAGATGGTTAAATGGAGGGTGGCAGCACATCAATCAAAGCCTCTCCCCCGACCCCTCCCACGTAGGGAGGGGAATAAGGCCCCTACCAAACCTCCCCCCGTAGGGGAGGCTTTAATATCACTATAACTATTGTGATTTCAACTCCCTCCCTTTGGGGGAGGGGTTGGGGGAGAGGCTTTCTCCCCTCCCTACGGGGGAGGGGGTGGGGGAGAGGCTTCAGTTACAGGCAACTGGTAACGCCCAGCGTGGTACCTATGGCGGTCAGTATCGCCACAATCAGTTGAATGATGAATTTCCAAGTTTCGCGTTTGAACATAGTGGTTTTAAAGTTAGGAGTTAGGAATTAGGAGTTAGGAGTTTAAGGGTTATAGTGCCTCTCCCCTACACGTTGATGGGATATCGCGGAACATTTCCTCCTCCTAGTAGGGGGAGGTCAGGAGGGGATTGTCTCGAGAATAGAGGCCAGTTAATCAATCCCCCTCTGACTCCCCCTTACCAAGAGGGAGAAATGTACTAGAAATCACATACTCTGTTGGTGTTTCCAGCCTCCCCTATGGGGGGAGGTGTGGAGGGGGCTTTCGGGGGGTCGGCTTCTTTACGGTTGCTCTTCCTCATCTGCCCCTACTGCATTCTTCGGCAACTCCTTTGCGCTTGCCCCCGAAGAGAGCGCATATTTGCGGTTACCGTTCTTGTCTACGGTCACATCCTCTTGGAAGAGGGCGCGCATGCTCTTGATGTTCTTCGATGCGGAGAACTCCTTGGCGCTGTTCGCTGGCGAGGTCTTGAGCGACATCTTGAACGCTCCCAGTCCGTCGATTTTCACACGGTAGGACTTCTGCAGGTAGTCGCGCACCACCTCGACCATCTCGGTGAGCACCGCAAGCGCGTCCGCCTTCTTTGCGGTGGTGTTGTCCTGAATGCGCTGCGCAATCTCGTTGAGAGTCACGGTGTCCAGAGTCTTGGCGCGTGCATACCACGAGCCCTTGTGCTTAGAGTTGTCCCTGTTGTCCTGGTAAAGTTTGTAAAGTACTGCCATAATGTTTAATGTTTAATGGTTAAAGGTTAATGGTTAAAGTTGAGAGTTGAGAGTTGAAAGTTGAGAGTTGAGAGTTGAGAGTTGAAAGTTCTTTCAGTCGCTCCGCTTTATGAAAGCGCCCCTTCGGGTCGAGCGCAAAGTTCAAAGTTCTTTCAGTCGGCTGACGCCTTTGTGAAAGCGGCAAAGCCGAGCGCAATGTTCAATGTTCAAAGTTCAAAGGTGAGGCCCTTTTGTTGCTGCAAAGTTACAACGCAACTCCTCAGAAGCCAAAAAACGGGCAGTCATAACCTGTAAAAATCTGTTAACAAAACCCACATTTCCTGTTAAAATTCGTATACAATACCTTTCCGCCGAGGAACGCATATTTTCCCCTTGCGGAAGTGATATGTTTGCGTGGTGCGCAACAGACTCTTTGTTCGAGGTTCAGGATTGTTACGCTGTTACGGTGTTACAGTTCTCGAGAAAGGTATTCCAAGCCAAAAATATCTTCTATATTTATATATATTATAATATATATAAATATAGGTATTATTTTAGATTTTCGTACTATTGTTTTTGGAACTGTAACACTGTAACGCTGCAACACATTGTGTGCTATTCTGCCGTGTCTTTCCTAAGAACGTAGACTCAAAAACAAATAACCGATTACGCTTGCAATTCTCGATTCTTATTGCTAACTTTGCAGAATGAAAATAATGGAAGCACAAAATATAAAACTTTCGGAACTTCCCGAAACCACTACTGACAATGGGGTGAAGGTGTATGGCACTACGTCTTATGAGACGCAAATTGCCATACTGAGCCACTATCTGCATACGTTTGACGGCCAGCAGGACTTGCAGGCACGGGCAAATCGCGACGAGATTCTTACAGCCATTCGTGACTACATAGAATACAAACGCGCCACAGACAAGCACAATCCGCTTTGGCAGGATGTGGACGACGACCAGGTGACTATGGCGGCAGAAAGCCCGCTGGAGAATGATCTCTTCCGAGATTTCTACGACATCCCCTTCCCTGCACCTAAGAATCCGAAATTTACATTCATCGACCTGTTTGCCGGAATTGGCGGTTTCCGTATTGCCATGCAGGAACTTGGCGGCAAGTGCGTTTATTCATCGGAATTCGATGCACAGGCTCAGAAGACCTATATGGCTAATTATGGCGAGATGCCCTTTGGCGACATCACAAAGGAATTGACCAAGAAATATATTCCCGACAATTTTGATGTGCTTTGTGGCGGTTTCCCTTGCCAGGCATTCTCATTGGCAGGAAGGCGTCTCGGCTTTGAGGATGAAACGCGAGGAACATTATTCTTTGAGATAGAGGACATTTTGCGCCGCAAACAGCCCAAAGCATTCTTCTTGGAAAATGTAAAAGGGTTGATGATTCACAAAGGAGGTCAAACGATTCAGACCATCCTTGAGCATTTGGATGATGCTGGCTATGATGTAGTACCGCCTCAAATCGTGAATGCAATGGACTTTGGCGTACCACAGCATCGCGAGCGCGTATATATCATTGGTTTCCGAAAAGATTTGCATATCGATATTAACCAGTTCCAATATCCGGAACCTACTACACCTGATGGAAATAGAGTACATTTTATTGATGTGAGAGAAGAAAAACCCGTTCCTGCGAAATACTACCTTTCTACACAATACGTTGCCACCCTCGTTGCTCATAAAGCAAGGCATGAGGCAAAGGGCCACGGATTTGGTTATGAAATAATAAATGACAATCAGGTGGCAAATGCCATTGTTGTAGGAGGAATGGGACGTGAGCGTAATCTTGTCATTGACAAAAGGCAGAAAGATTTGACTCCCACAACAAATATCAAGGGGGTAGTTAATACTGATGGAATCCGCAGAATGACACCTCGTGAATGGGCTCGTTTGCAAGGATTTCCTGAAAACTTCAAGATTGTGGTAGCCGATGCCTCCGCATATAAGCAGTTTGGCAATTCGGTTGCTATCCCAGCCATTAAGGCAACAGCAGAAAAGGAACTTAAATTGTTAGGAGTGATTTGATATGGCAGTATGGGAATTTAACAGAGGCGAATGGACTGAAGCCTATGTATTTCTTCGTCTTCTCGGAGAAGGCAGGATTTATGGTGCTACAACGGAACTGGTTAAAGACGATTCAACATATATTGATATTGTTAATGTAATCCGAGATGAGCCTGATAAGTTGTTGATTTTTGAGCGTTTCGTAAGTGAGGAAATTGCATATGTGCAACTATATAAAGATAATGAAAAACTTAAAATAGTTACGGCTCCAGAGTTTAATGAGAAGGCTGACTACCTCTATAAAAAACTTAAAGAACTGGGAGCTGGTAAGCGTAAGGTCGGCATTCCTGAAATACAGCAATATATGGAGAGTTTTAATATTGACACTCCCAAGGCAAATCTCTCTCCATCTGCAAGCCTGAAGTATGGCAAAAAAACAGATATTATTGTCACATCAGAAGACTCCCTTGATCATGTGAGAACCACTGGTGGTTTTTCAATTAAGTCTCATATTGGTAGTTCCCCCACACTTTTCAATTCTTCACAAACTTCAGGCTTTATCTACAAGGTAGTTGGTTGTGATGAGATGGGCATGCATCGGCTGAATGCGAAAGACTCATTGGTGGATATTATTTCAGGTATACGTGCAGATTATTCTTTGGAATATGTTGGAAGCAGGAATGATATTTTTGAGCAAAATATCAATATGGTAGATTCCAGAATGGACGAGATTTTGCAATATGCCATGCAGCTTCGTATAGGTTACATTCCTAACAATTCTTCTACAACTGTATCAAGCACTTGTGAACTGCTGGCAGAAAAGAACCCTTTAGGCGTCAGGAACCCAAATGCTTTCTATACAACAAAGCTGAAGGCGTTTTTGTTCGCATCTTTTGCTGGCATGACAGCATCAGAGGAATGGAACGGCAGAAAACTTCTTACAGGCGGTTACATAGATGTTGACAGAGATGGAGAGATGTTATATTATCGTGCCATGTCTGACGATGTGTTTGAAAACTATCTGTTCCAACACACGTATTTTGACCGTCCTGACAGAGGCGAATTAAAAGAAATCGCGGTAAGAGAGGGATTGATTATGACTAGTGAAAATCGCCATCTTACTGATGAAGAGAAAGCAGAGATTATCGAAGGTTGCCATGGTAAAAAGGGTGATTTCGGTTATGTTTATCAAGATGGTGACGATTTCTTCATAGTGATTAACTTCCAGGTTCGTTTCAGATAAAAAAGCGTTAACGCGTGAATGGGGACGGTTCTGATGTTTACGATAACAATATGTGCGTCAAGAGCCACCCTCATGGCACTCTATTCATATCATTTATATACACTTATTTATGAAAGTTGACCCGAATCTCTATATAGAAGACATGATTGTCACTCCTCTGCGGCGGTTTGCTGACGGACTATCTACGGCAAAGGAAACCCCATGGGATACAATGGGTATATGCCTACATAATTGCATTCAAAATGGCAGTACATATATGTATGTTTTACATACGTTAATGCAGCCATTCTATGAGATGTATTTTTATGGCGAACCGCAATTAAGCAGAAGCATCCCTGGGCCTGAACATGTTTTCATGAAAACGGTAACAGAGGCTGATCCTGATTTCTGCCTGTGGGCTTCCAATCAGAATCTGATAGCTGCGGCTGAGGGATGGGGCGATTACATGAAGCGTACAAACAACGACCATATACACTATTTCTTCTATTTGCTCGAACTATTAATCAGCGATAAATACCATCAAAATTGGGAAGAAATGGCTGGCACACTTAAAGAGTCGTTGTTCCAGGCAGAAGTATATAGTGACTATAAAACCGATGAACTGCTCTGCATCTTGCATGGGATGACAATGATCATGCTTCAGGACTGGCCACTTCAAAAAAAGAAAGATGTATTCGGCTTGCTCTGTGGGCACTGGGGATTCATGAAGCATGTCTATTCCATAATGACACGGCACATCATAGGCTGCAAGTTGCCGAATTTTGCTGCCGTGACGAATAATGTGATGATAAGCAACAGCAATCTTCCGCATCTTGACATCTTCTATTGTGCCTTGGTGGAACGCATGGACGATTTGGGATTGGATGAAAAGAAGTACAAGAAACTTGACGATGCCCGCTTGAAACTGCTCGAAAGGATGAACAGACGAGAACCTTCTGAGACTTTGTATGAACTGTGTGACACGCTTTTCCCCGAAGAGTTCCAGTTGATGCTTCGCCACAGACCCCCAAGCTATGGAGAACTGAAGGATGAGAACCAGAAAATTAAGGATGAGAATAAGATAAAAGACTTGCTGTTAAGTCAGATGGAACTGCAGTCACGCAAGCTGGAAGAACAGTTGGCTAAACTGACGGAAGCCTACCAAAAAGCCATAGAGGCCTCCATACCCGTAGAAGACATCTTGCAGCGGCTGCTGAAAGAATCTGTCAGCACAGCATGGGATATCTACGGCAAATTAGACCATATCTTCAAAACCCATCCTATTTGGCGCAACTACGACATTAAAATCTATGAAGCCATAAGGCAGAAGGAAGAAAATGAAAATAAGAAAAAGAATAATGTTACGCGTATTATAAAAATCTCGGGCGACCACCCCACCTATAACGAAACCTATAACGAATAAATGCCTATGCACAGGAAGATTACGATGAAGGGCGATGATGCCCGCTATACAGAACGGCGCAACGCGCAGCTGCCCGATGACGGCAGGGAAATACTGATGGAGGGAAAAAGGGCGGTGTATGAAGAGCTGGCATCGGAAAGCAGCCCTCACTTCCCGCTATGCAGAAGCGAGGCTGAGGGACGGCAGCACTATGAGGCCCTGGTGAGAGGGGGCTTCATAGCACGCTCCACGGAGATGGACTGCTGGCTCTATGCCATGGGCTACTCCGTGAACCTTCCGGCAAGCCCCAAGCCGATTGAGTGGATGAAGAATAAGCAGCTGGCGCGGGAAATGCTGCAACAGGCTTTCGGCCCGCTGATAGAAACGAAAGAGCTGACCGTGGCCCAAATAGAAGGACTTGCGGAAAGCGTATTCGTGAAGCAGGGCGAACCGCTGAAACTGGCCAAGCCCAAGCCCGAGCCTTCGTTTGACTCAGATAGTCTGAAAGAAATATTCCGACCAAAATCCGACTTTCGCTAAAGTATTGTAATTTAATATTTTAGTATCAAATAACCGACCATTCCCCGACCACGGAATGGTCGGTTTTATTATACCCTCAAGTTATTTTTTTCTCTTTTTCATTGCTTACCTTTGTCATCGAAAACCAAGCGGGGAGAGGGCCCCTCCGTCTGCGAGGTAATAACTTTTTAATACATTGAATTCGCATTATGAAATTAGAAATCAAAACGTTCAAGCATGAGCAGTTCGGCAGAATCCAGACGATGGCTGACGAGAAGGGCGAACCTTGGTTTATGGGCAAGGATGTGGCTAAGGTGCTTGGCTACAAAAATCCCTCTAACGCTTTGCAGGTACACGTTGACGCTGAGGACAAAACCTCATACCTGATTCAGGTATCAGGTTCCAACTACAAGGCTAACACGCTGTTTATCAACGAGAGCGGTCTCTACTCGCTGATTCTCGCATCGAAGCTGCCGCAGGCAAAGGCTTTCAAGCGATGGGTGACCCGCGAGGTGCTTCCGCAGATTCGCAAGACGGGCGGCTATATTCCGCTGAAGGACGGTGACGGACGGGAACTGACGGACCTGGAAATCATGTGCCGCGCCATGCAGATCATGAAGAAGAGCATTGAGCAGAAGGACAGCCTGATTGCCGACCTGCAGCCGAAAGCTGACTATGCGGACGAGGTGCTCGACTCGGTGGACTGCCTGACGATGACACAAGTTGCGAAGGGCTTGGGAATGACGGTTCACGACCTGACGGCCCGCCTCCGCGAGGAGCACGTCATCTACGAGCAGAGCGGCCAGTACATGCTCTACGCGCCCTACGCCCGCCGGCAATATGCCCGCACCCGCACGCACTCGTGGCGCGACCTGTTTGGCGATGTGCACACGCGGACGTACCTGGTGTGGACGGAGAAGGGAAAGCGGTTCGTGCATGGTATTTTCTCACCTCTCACCCCTAACCCCTAAAAAATAAACGAATGGAAACAAAGATCATGAAAGTGGTGCGCCAGGGCGAGGCCTTCAGCGTACAGAGTCAGAAAAGCGAGTCGGGACAGATTCAGAAGTGCAACATCGTGTTGCGCGAACTGGGCGGCTCGAAGTATGAAAACGAGTTTGTGTGCTCCATGCTGGGCAATCTGGCGGAGTGCAGGTTCTACGAGGGTGATGTGGTTGCGGCCACGCTTCGTTTCTCTACGCACGAGTATCAGGGACAGGTGTTTCAGGACATCGTGGCTACTGACATCGTGAAACTAAATTGAAAATTGAGAATTAATTTCTGAGTCGGAAGGCTTCGAGTGAGGGAAGAGTACCAGGTTTAAATTGTCGACAACTAACTACTTCGCTCCTCCCGAAAGACTCAGGCTAAAAACTTCAGAAATTAGTATGAAAAAGATTATTGTAACAACAGAGAGACAGGTAACGCTTGATGGTCTTTTGACCTTAGGCTTGTTGGAGAACGGACTTCGCACGATTGACTTTGAGTGCTGCGAGGATGTGGAGGCTGAGCCTTTCAAGGGCGACTTCCGAGTGCAGGGAATGCGCGACGGCAACATCTATATGCAGCAGAGACCTAAGCGCATCAGGAACAAAGCTGTCTTCCGCGACGATAATGCTTCGCTGTCGCATGGGCAGAATGGCCGTTGGTACTTCTGCTTCTCGCTCGATGAGGACCGCATCGGTGAACTGCCTGAGCAGCTGGTACGTCAGGCAAGCAGCATTGCGCAGAAGGTGATACGTGAACTAATCCATAAATCATAACGACTATGAGTGTATTCGAAATTTACAAGGGTGATGGTGGCGCAAAGTTTATGCGCCCCATCCTTACCAGGGAAGAGTATCTGAGCTGTCGCGACACGAAGATGCAGCGCCAGACGCTAAAGACCGTCCGCGTGAAGGATGCCACGAAGAAGAACCTTCTGGTGCAGATGAACTATTCGTGCCTGCCCAATGCCGACGGCTCGCTGAAGGGCAGCAAGACGGCCTCGCGGTCGGTGGGTATGGATATCGACTTCAAGGTTCCTGAGGGGCTTTCGGCTGAGGAGCAGGAGGTCTGGATGAAAGAGCGTATGGCGGGTGTTCCTGAGCTGGTGCTGGCTAAAAAGGATGAACTGGGGCTGCTGATGCTGGAGCGGTCGGCCACGAAGGGCTATCACTTGGTGTTCCGCCGCCGCGAGGAACTCTCGCAGGAAGACAACCTGCGATGGGCAAGCCGGTTGCTGGGGGTGGAGTTTGATGAACGGGCAAAAGACATCACGAGGGTGTTCTTCACAACGACTGCTGATGCCGACGAACTGCTGTTTCTGGACGATGAGATTTTCGACGCGATGCCTGCGAAGCGCTGCGTCGAGGAGGGGCAAAAAGACCCTGCGACGTCGGACGTCGATTTGCGGACCATAGTTTACGACCCTGATGCAACGTACAACGGTCTGCTGTTCCGCGACATCATCCAGAAGTACTGGGAGCTGTATAACGACGGGAAGGCACCTGTGGCTGGCGACCGTAACGTGCTGACCTTTGAGTTGGCTATCACGTTGCGCAGCATCTGTGGCTATTCGCTGGAGAAAATGCTGACGGTCGTCCCGAACTATTGGATGAATGAGCGGGGAGAGTGCTCACAAGAGGACAGGGAAGAGTGGCACAAGACGATTGAGAGCGCGCTGAAGGAACCGCGCAAGGGGATGCCCTACAGGCTGAAACAGGTGCTGCAGGCGCTGAAGTCGCAGGCTGGAATGAAGGCCTGTGGCGGTACGATGACCGCGCCGCCCCCGATGCCCAAGAAGCTGCCGCCGCTGGTGAAACTGCTGACTAAGAACGTTCCCTGGTTCTACAAACCGGCTGTGGCCTCGGCTGTTTTCCCGGCACTGGGAGCCCACCTGCATGGAGTGAAGTTCCGCTACTGGGACAACGTGGAGCACGAGGCAACGTTCATGAACGTGCTGATAGGCCGACAGTCGATAGGTAAAGGCACTATCAAAAAGCCTATTGAATATATCATGGAGGATATTCGCCAGCGCGACATTCCCAACCGCCAGCGCGAGGCCGAATGGAAACAGAAGAACCCTGGGGCGAAGCAGAAGAAGGACCCGCGTCCGAACGACATCTGCATACAGATGCTGATTGACAACCTGACGGATGCTGTCTTCAACCAGCGCATCGTGGATGCCAACAACAACGGGCAGCGCTTCATCTATACCATCGTGGACGAGATTGAGGGGCTTAAGAAGGTGACATCGAAGGGTACGGCGGATGAAGTGGGGCTGCTGATTCGTAAGGCTTTTGACAATTCGGATGCCGGTCAGGAGCGTGTGGGTGCTGACTCCGTATCAGGAATCGCACCTTTAAGATGGAACTTCAACGCCTCAACAACTCCGCCCAATGCCCGAAAATTTTTCTTCAAGATGGTGAACGACGGAACCGTGGGCCGACTGGATATCTCGACCATTATCAGCAATGATGACGACGATGACACGGCTCCTATACTGGGCATCTACGACCATCAGTTTGCTGCTGAGCTGAAGCCCTACATCGACCGGCTGGAGGCTGCCAACGGACTGATAGAGTGTGCACAGTCGAAGAGGCTGGCTCTCGACATGAAGCAGGAGAACAAGGACGCCGCTCGGCTCTATGAGAGCGAGGCCTACCGTGTGTTTTCCTATCGTGCCAACGTGATTGCCTGGCTCAAGGGAATGGTGCTCTATGTGGCTCACGGCTACAAATGGTCTCGTGAGATTGCCGAATTCGTACGTTGGAGTCAGTCGTATAACCTCTGGTGCAAGATGCTCTATTTCGGTCAGCAGCTGGAGCGCGAGTTGCGTGAGGAAGTGGAGATTCAGCGTCAGTCGGGTCCGCAGAACCTACTGGAGTTGCTTGCTGACGAGTTTACGCAGGAACAGTACTACCAGATGCGTCGGCAGCAGGGGCGCAGCGGTAACGGCGAGAGCACCCTGCGCGTGTGGCAAACCCGGGGATACATCGCCTACGATGAGGTAAGCGGCCGTTACTGCAAGACGGAGAAGTACAAGCAAAAACGTAAAGTGTAGTTTTGTTACGATGTTACAGCGTTACAGTTAAAAAATCAATCAATATGGAACTGATACTGAAAAGAATTGCAAAGAAGAAGGATTATACGATAGGGAGACTGTATGTTGGAAGGACGATGGATGAAGGACGATGTGGTGCTTCGCACGGTGGAAGTACGAAGGATGAAGGGGGATGTGGTGCTTCGCACGGTGGAAGTGTGATGGAAGAAGGACGATGTGGTGCTTCGCACGGAGGAAGTACGAAGGAAGATGGGGGATGTACCTCAACCTCAAACCTTGAAACTTCAACCTCGCCGGAGGCGACACATCATACTTCAACCCTCAACCCTCATACTTACTTTTGCGACACCCTGGAACCCACATGGCGCGACTACCGGAACGGGGGACGGAAGATAAAAGGGCGGTCGGCCATCCCAGAAGGGCGCTATGCGGTGGTCATCACGTGGTCGCCGCGGCTGAAGCAATGGCTGCCGTTGTTGCTCGGTGTACCGATGTTCTCGGGCATCAGGATTCACGCAGGCAACACCGCCAAGGACACCGCGGGCTGCATCCTCGTGGGGCAGAACCTGAAACGGGGCATGGTGCTGAACTCGCGCATCTGGCTGAAACGCCTCAAGGACAAGATTGTGGAGGCTAAGGCGCGTGGCGAGGGGGTGTGGATAACGGTGATGTGATTTTCCCTCCGCTCGCTTTCCCGTGCGGGACTGCCATTATAGACGAGGGGCTGGCACCTATAGTGATGTCAGCCCCTCGTGGTGTGCGTGTGCTTATGCGGCGTCAGTTGATGACGTGTTTCTTTCCGTTGATGATATATATTCCCTTCTTCAGGCTTTCACGGTTCTGATTGAGACGTATGCCACTGATGGTGTATATCTTTTCGCCCTTAACTGTGTCGTTCTGTATTTCTTCGATGCCGTTGGGCAGTTCGCCGAAGAAGAAGATGTTGTTCAGGAACATCGTCTTGCCGTTGCCGCCAGTGAGGCTTATGCCTTTCAGTTTGGTGAGGTCGGCGGATTCGGGGGCAAGTTTCTCTATCGCCAGGTCAATGTTGTTCCATTGCTTTGCTGTGATGCTTGCCGTGCCGTCGTCGGCAATATTGGCGTCGATGTTTCTCTTTACACCGTTAGAAGTGTTGTTGTCGTAGTCGAAGACGAGTTCCACCTTCAGGTCAAGGTCTTCGTATGCGAAGACATTAAGATGCAGAGAGTCGCGCTCGCTGATGTCTATGGCATCGGCGAATAATATCTTGGCGTTGTTGAAATCGGTAGCCTCGATGAGATAATCGCCGTTGGCGTATGTTGTGGCAATAGCATTCTCAAGTGTCATGTTGCCAGTGTTGATGGCGTTGACGAAGATGCTGTCAATGGCACTTCCTTCTTTCTCTTCGAACACGTCGTTAGGAACGATGTAGTCGAAGGTGACGCCAGAGTTTGTAGATGATGTGTTTTCGGTGATGTTTAGCAAAGGCTTCGATACGTCTTCACCTGTGTACCAAGGAATGGAAAGTAGTTCGGTGGTATTAGACGTGCCAGGGAACGGGTCTCCCGCCATGCTTAGTGTGTAAATGTCCTTGTTGTTTTTGTCATACGAACTGATGTATTCGCCATCAGCAGGAATGATTGTGAAGCGCGAATGACCTATCACGTTATTTACCGAATTGGGCAATGTGCTTGGGGTGCCGGAACTCAACGAGAATGCAGCGGCGTCATATTCCACATGAGATACTAACATTCCGTTACATTGGAGTTGCACGTTCCTGCCCTCGCTGTTCTTTGTCAGACCCGGAAGGCGAGTGTTCCAACCTTTGTTTTCAAGGTATTGAAGAATAAGATATTCTTTTCCGCCTTCTGAATTTTCATTTACTATTCTATAGGCTTTGCCGCCATTGTTTATATTGCTAACCGTAACGCTTCCCTTGTGGGTAGTCTTCAGCGTGTCGATGGTGAACCATCCCATTGCCTCACGTTCCCATGCGGTGTATTCGGTGGGGTAGTATCCATTGTAAACATATTCTCCTCCGTCCATCAAGTCCCAGTTTTCCATTGCTGGGTTGAGCGCTGTTTGAGCTGCCTTATCCGTCGGATAAATATCAGGCAATCCTATGCAATGAGAGAACTCATGGCAGAAAAGGCCGACGCCATTGATTCGGTATGGCTGGGTGAATGCTCCTGGATAAGCGTTCAATTCGGTATGAACGCCGAAGCGATATACGCCCTTACCGTCATAGGTGCCGAAATCTGTCTTTCCGTAGTTGGCTGCGCTTCCTGACTTCGGCCAGATGCAATCTGAAGAGTTTTGTGTCCATGACGCAGAGTAGCCCGCGCAGATGATGTAAACGAGGTCAACCTTGCCGTCGTTGTTCTGGTCGTATTGCGAGAAATCGATGTCTGCGTCTGCCAACTGGCACACTTCGGGTATCAGCCTGTCCATGCGGTCCTTGTCACCATCGCCGTAATATTTCAGCTTTTGTGACATCTGATAAGGCCCGTATATATCAAATTGCGGGGTGAATGTGCCGAAACTCATGTCCGAGAAATACTTCTTAACGCTGCCGTAGTTACGTCCAACAGTACCATTTCCCACGGTATTGTCTATCACGTCGGCATTCAGATACTGCTCGAAAACGCTTTTGGGATCGGAATCTTTGAAAACGCTATCGGTGAACTCAGCCAGAATGACCAACGCCTTGGGGCTTCCTGTATGGAAGAAGAGCGTTTCGTCATTCTCAACGGGCTCTTTTCTCGGTGCCAGGCGTGCATTTGTTTCCTTCTTCTTATCATAGAAAAGTTTGCGGTTTTGCGCCTTTACCAGTTTCACTTCGGCTGCGCTTCTCTGTGTCATCTCGTGAGCGAGTTGCTTTGTAGGCATGAGTTTGCCATCGGCATCAACCTTCGCGACAAAGTAGTCGAACCCTTCGTGATAGAGCAACACACCATCTGCCGTAGCATACCAATGGTTGTCGCAGTCGCCATAGGCATAAACCATTATCTCGGTGCCGTCGCTTTGTGTGATAAGTGCTGGTCCTGGATGCACCTTCACGCCCCATGTGGCGATGCATACGAGCATTGAAACGGCTATCAGAGTAAGCCTTCTCATTTCCTTCTTCATAACTTTTACCTTAATTTAAAATAATATTGTCCTTTGTTTTTGGTTCTTTTTCCGTATTCAATAGCGTGAGTGGGACAGTGGTGATAGCAGTTGAAGCACGTCAGGCACTGCCCGTTGTGTATCCATTCTGGCATCAGTCCCTTGCCGCCTTTTATGTCGCCAACGGGACAAACGCTGGCACACGTGCCGCATGCAATGCACTTGTCCTCAACGACGTGGAACGGCTTGTCGGTGACGAGCCACTTGACGAAGGCGCTGCCGAGCACATGGCTGTTGATGCGAGGCCAGTGGCCCTTGTACGTTTTCACAACTCCGCGTCTGTGGTCTGCTATGTCTTCTGCATAATTAGATATCATCTTCTTCGCCGTTTCTTTCTTGGCGAGTTCCTTCTCTGGCTTGTCAACGTCCATGAATGGCAGTCCCACGTAACTCTCGGGCATGATAATCGAGAAGCGAGCATTGAGTTCTAATCCTCTGGCAGACAAGTCGCGTGCAAGGTATTCCATAGTCTGTCCGATGTCGTCGCCAGCCGAACACAACGCCCATACATAGTTGTCGTGGTAATTGTTGACACGAAGCCCGTTAACAAACCTCCTCACAAGCAACGGCGGTCGCCATCCATGAACGGGGAAACAGAAACCAACAGACTCGTTTTCTGCAAGATTCCACGTCGCGGGAAGGTTCTTGTCGGCCATGTTGACGAGCCTGTCACCTGTGGCATCAGCCAATAATTGCGCCGCCCATAGTGTGTTACCAGTTGCCGAGAAATAGAAAATCATGGTGCAAAAATACTAAAAAGAGACAATACTCACAAATAATTACACAAAAAATGCTTCTCCTTAATGTTTGGAGAAGCATCTCTTGTTGGAGGTACCTAGCAGAGTCGAACTGCTCTACACGGTTTTGCAGACCGTTACCTAACCGCTCGGCCAAGGTACCCTGTTTCGATTAAGCGAGTGCAAAGGTAGTGTTTTATTTTTAAACGTGCAAATTTTTGCTGCTATTTATTTCTTCGCAATGGCATTTTCCGCCGCCAAGTGACTTCTCGTGCTTGCTCTGCTGGCAACAACCGCAGTTGCAACAAGGGTTGTCGGAGTGCTTTACAGTGCGCCGAATCCTCATCACCACGTAAACCACGGCAAGCAACACAATTGCCAATACTATAATCATTTGCCAATCCATAGCGCTCTTTTTTGCTTGCAAAGTTACCCTAAATTGCCGAAATAAACATCTTTTTTAAGGTATATTTGTCATTAATCATCATTTTTGAGTATGTTTTTTGCCGGAATATGAGCATAAAATATTATTTTTGCAAACCAAAATAACTAAGATAATGAGATTGTTTTTTATCGTTTTCTTGTCGTTGCTGCTATTGGCTAATGCATATGTGGCGTGGCATTTCTGGCGCATCTTGCCGCTCTCTTCATGGTTGAAGTGGTTGTCGGTGGGCTTTGTTGTCATCTCAGTCGCTTGTCTCGTCTTGTCTCTCGCGCCTGTTTTAGACAAGGTGCCGATGGGCATTGCAAGTGTTGTTTACAATCTCGGGACGGGGTGGCTCATTGCATTGCTCTATCTGGTGATGCTTTTCCTGCTTCTCGATGTTGGCAGACTGGTTCATCTGGTGCCTGCGTCATTCCTCAAGGACAGCCTTTGGGGAACGCTCACCGTTGTCGTGTTGATAGGCGGATTGCTGCTTTATGGCAATATACATTATTATAATAAGCACCGCGAAACAATCACCCTGAAGACATCCAAACCATTGCCGCATAGCATAAAGGCAGTGCTCTTGAGCGACCTTCATCTCGGTTACCACAACAGACGCGGCGAGATGCATCGTTGGGTGGATATTATCAATAGCGAGAAACCCGACGTGGTGTTGATAGCGGGCGACATCATTGACCGCTCAATACGACCTTTGAAAGAAGACAAGATGGCAGAAGAGTTCAAGAGAATCAATGCTCCGGTCATCGCTTGCTTAGGAAACCACGAGTATTATGCAGGCGAGCCCAACTCGCTTGAGTTCTACGAAGAGGCTGGAATAACGCTCTTGCGCGATAGTTCGGTAGTGATTGACTCTCTGCAGATTATTGGTCGCGACGACAGGACTAACCTCCGTCGAAAGAAAACGGCACAACTCGTCGAGAACATTGATAAAGGCAAGTACACCATACTTCTCGACCACCAACCTTACAACCTTGAGGAGTCGGAGCAGAACGGCATCGATTTCCAACTGAGCGGGCACACCCATCACGGACAGGTGTGGCCCATATCACTCATAACAGAGCGCGTTTACGAGTGTGCTTTTGGCCCTTGGAAGCGCGGCAACACCGATTACTACGTCAGTTCGGGCATGGGTATATGGGGCGGAAAGTTCCGTATAGGCACCCGCTCGGAATATGTTGTGGCCACGATAAGCAATTAATGGCGGACAACAAGTCTTCTTGTTTAAAAAAGTTAAATAGGAAGAATAAACGAAGAGATATTTGTTGAAAGTTGCAGAAATTAACTACCTTTGCACCGCATTTGACGAAAATGCTTCTTTTCGCATGTTGATGAATTGTGGAATGCCGATATGGCTCAGTTGGTAGAGCAACGCATTCGTAATGCGTAGGTCCCGGGTTCGAGTCCCGGTATCGGCTCCAGAATTCATTAAAAAAGACAACTTACATGATGCGGTAATAGCTCAGTTGGTAGAGCATTGGCTTCCCAAGCCGAGGGTCGCGGGTTCGAGTCCCGTTTACCGCTCTGCTTGCGAAGCCTTATAGTTTGTCTTTTAGGAATCGTCCCGTTATACTTTTCTCGCATTTCGCTATTGTCTCTGGCGTTCCCTCGCACACGATGAAACCGCCGGCGGCACCTCCTTCCGGTCCCAGGTCGATGACGTGGTCGGCACACTTTATGATGTCCATATTGTGCTCGATAACTATGATGGAGTGACCACGCTCTATCAGCGCGTCGAAAGCAGCCAGCAGGCGGCGTATGTCATGGAAGTGAAGACCCGTGGTGGGCTCGTCGAAGATGAAGAGTGTGGGCTCCTGACGTTCCTGTCCTATGTAGTATGCGAGTTTCACACGCTGGTTCTCACCACCAGAGAGTGTCGATGAGTTCTGTCCCAGTTTGATATAACCCAGTCCTACGGCATCAAGCGGGCGCAGACGGTCGGCAATGAGCGTCTCGTTGTGCTTATCAAAGAACTCTATTGCTTCCGAAACGGTCATCTCAAGCACATCGTCGATGTTCTTTCCGTGGAACTGTACGTCGAGAATGTCTTTCTTGAAACGCTTTCCGTGACATGCTTCGCACTCGAGAGAGAGGTCTGCCATGAACTGCATCTCTACCGTTATAACTCCCGCGCCCTTACATTCGTCGCACCTTCCTCCGTCGGCATTGAACGAGAAATATTGTGGCGAGAATCCCATTTGCTTAGACAATGGCTGCTCGGCAAACAGTTGTCTGATGGCATCGTATGCCTTGACGTAGGTGGCGGGATTAGAGCGCGTGCTCTTGCCGATGGGGTTTTGGTCAACCATCTCCACGTGTTTTATCTGCTCCCAGTCGCCTTCGAGAGCGATATATTCGCCCGGTTGTTCCGCCACCTCGCTCAGATGACGCTTCAGGGCGGGGTAGAGGATACCCTTAACAAGTGACGATTTGCCTGAGCCGCTGACACCAGTCACCACCGTCATCACGTTTAGCGGGAACTTGACATCAATGCCCTTGAGGTTGTTCATGCGCGCACCCTTCAAAAGAATACTCATGTTCCACGGCCGTCTGCTTGTTGGCAGAGGTATGCTTTCTTGTCCGGTGAGGTAACGCACGGTGTAACTTCGTGACGAGAGATAGTCGCTGGAGTTCTTCTCGGTAAGTTTCTCAATGTCCTCAGCACTTCCCTGGAACACCACTTCGCCGCCAAGCCGTCCGGCATCAGGACCAATGTCGATGAGATAGTCTGCCGCACGAAGAATCTCCTCGTCATGTTCCACCACGACAACAGTGTTTCCTATGTCTCGAAGGTCTTTCAACACCTTAATCAGTCGATAGGTGTCGCGGCTATGAAGACCGATGCTGGGCTCGTCGAGAATATAAAGTGAGCCCACAAGGCTGCTTCCAAGCGACGTGGTGAGGTTTATTCGCTGGCTCTCACCGCCCGAAAGTGTGTTCGACGGTCGGTTCAGCGTGAGGTATCCAAGTCCCACATTGACAATGAATTCGAGCCTGTTGCGAATCTCGGTGAGCAGACGGCGGGCTATCATCTCTTCCTGCTCGCTCAGTTGGAGATTTGTAAACCACTGGTAAAGTTTGTCTATGGGCATCTCGACGAGGTCGGTGATGCTCTTTCCGTTTATCTTCACATAGTTGGCTTCTTGCTTCAGGCGAGTTCCGTGACACTCGGGGCACGTCGTCTTTCCACGATAACGGCTCATCATCACACGGTACTGAATCTTATACTGGTTGTCCTTCACCATCTGGAAGAAGTCGTCTATCGACACCCGTTCGTGCTCTGGGCGGCTCTTGTCGCTGGGAAGTCCGTGCCAAAGCATGTCTTTCTGCTTCTGAGTGAGGTTGTAGTATGGCTCGAAGATGGGGAAATTGTCCTTTGCGGCACGGCGGCAGAACTCGTCTTGCCACATCTTCATCTTATCGCCGTGCCAGCATTGCACGCACCCGTCATAGACGCTGAGCGCCGTGTTGGGTATCACCAGTTTCTCGTCGATGCCTATTATCTTTCCGAATCCTTCGCAAGTGGGGCACGCTCCGAGCGGAGAGTTGAACGAGAACATATTGTCGTTGGGTTCTTCGAACGTGATGCCGTCGGCCTCGAAACGTGTGGAGAAGTCGTAAGAGATGTTCGACGGGAGGAACATCAGGCGGCACTCGCCGTTGCCCTCGTAAAAGGCAGTCTCTACGGAGTCGATGAGTCGCGACACCGCATCTTTTGAGAAGTCAACCGAAAGACGGTCGATGAGCAGCATCATGTCGGCAGGACCTTCCTCAAGGTTTTCCTCGCCGTCAAGCAAATCCTCAATCCTTGCGAAGTCATTCTTTATCCATACACGCGCAAAGCCCTCTTGCACGTACATTCTGAGTTGTTGTTCGAGCGTTCTTCCCTCGACAATATGTATCGGCGAAAGCACCACGAAGCGCGTTCCCTCGCCATATTGCTTCACGCAGGCTATGATGTCCTCGGTGGAGTGTTTCTTCACTTCTTGTCCCGAAATGGGCGAGAAGGTGTGACCGATGCGGGCAAAAAGCAATCGCAGATACTCGTATATCTCGGTAGAGGTGCCAACAGTTGAGCGCGGATTGCGTGCTATCACCTTCTGCTCTATGGCTATTGCCGGCGGCAATCCCTTGATGTAGTCGCACTCGGGCTTGCTCATTCGGCCGAGAAACTGGCGCGCGTATGACGACAAACTCTCTACATATCGCCTCTGACCTTCGGCATACAGCGTGTCGAAAGCAAGCGACGACTTGCCCGAACCGCTGACTCCAGCCACCACGATGAACTTGTCGCGCGGCACCTTGAGCGACACATTCTTCAGATTGTTTACCCTTGCGTTCTTTATTTCTATATAGTTGTCCATGCTGTTCTTTGCCTCTTATTCGTACGTTTTCAGCCAGTTGTCTATCAGTTGTCTTGCTATTGAGAGTTTCTCGGGTATGTGCGGCAGGTTGTCTCTCTTGAACCATCCTCCGTCAGAGAGTTCGGAGCGTTGCAGATGAATGTCTCCCTCGGCATATTCGGCATTGAAGCCCACCATCAAGCCAGAAGGGTAGGGCCACGGCTGCGACGCGAAGTACTTCAGGTTCTTTATCTTCAGTCCTGTCTCCTCCATCACTTCGCGCTCCACCGCCTCTTCGAGTGTCTCGCCAGTCTCGACAAAGCCAGCCACAAGACCATAGAAGTCTCGTCGGAAATTGTTAGCATGCACGAGCAGCACCTCGTCGCCCTTGCGAATGAGTACTATGACCGCCGTTGCCAGTTGCGGCCACACCTCCTTGCCACAGTTGGTGCATCGCTTCGATATGTCCGTGTGTTTCTTCATCGGAGCGCCGCACATGCCGCAATACTGGGTGTTAATGTCCCAATAGATAATCTCCGCGCATTTGCCCGCCTTTAGATATTGCTCGTGTGAAATCTTGCCGTAAGAAGCGCGGAGTCCGCACATTTCATAGTCGGCATCATCGGTGACGGGTGCTTCTATGCGGTATGTCTGCACGGGAATGTCGCCCATCGGGGTGATGTTGTGAACCGTTGTCCAGGGCTTAAGTTCGGTTGGCGGCTGCTCGCTGTATGGTATTTCATACCCTCCCTCGCTTGTCTTGCGAAGAAGGATGTCTGACTTGCAAAATACGAACCACAGTTTCTTTTCCATAAAAGATATGTTCTAATGCTGTTATAGTTATGCTCTTGTTTTCTCACTTGTGCCTTTTGGCAGAGTGATTAGGGCCTAATCACTCTCTCACTTGTGCTTCCTGACACTCTCACTTATATATATCTGAGGTGCTCAGGTATGCTTCCTGAGGTTGTCAGGAATGCTTCCTGAGGTGCTCAGGAGATATACCTGACGACCTCACTTGTATCTCCTGACAATCGGAGTAGTGATTTCCTCACTCGCCATAGATGAGTTTCATGTCTCTCTCCAAGGCTGGCTTGGTCCATTCTTCGGGCACGAATCGCCAGTTGTTGTTGGCTTTCGGCGAGATAACTCCCAAGTTCTCAATCTCGCGGGTGAGATAGTATCGCTGGTCTTTCTCGCTTTCGTAGATTCTGCGTTTGGGCAGTTCGTCGTGCGGGATGCCTGCTCCGCGAGTGAGAAGTTCGCCTCCACCGTTGCCGCGATAACTGTTCATCACCACGTTGTACCAACGCTTCTCGTCGAAAGGAGTGCCGTCTGCCATGCTCAGGATGCGTACCTTCTCGCCGTCGGGCTTGGTGACGTCAACCTCATAGATGATTCCCGCCGCGCTATCGAAGTTGAAGGCGAGGTTCTTGAAACCATAACGCTGCATGTCGTTCTTGGCATATTCGTTGAGCAGCATTATATGGTCGTCGGGCGAGTGCATCGTTGTCACCCACTGGTCGTAACTCATTTCGAGGTGCCGTCTCACTTCTTCGCCCGTCATTCGAAGCACATACACCTGGTTTTCATATTTATAGAGGTTGAACATGTCGCTTACGCGCACCTCGCCCTCTTTTATCTCGCTATCGTAGGTCAACGGGGCATTGAACGAGATGTCCGCTCCGGTCATCTTGAGTTGCATGTTGTGGATGAAGTCGGAGAACGCTGAACTGCCGAAATAACTATCGCGCACACGGATGGTTGTCTCCGAACGGCCGATGACTCTGTCCACATAGGCCTTCACGCTGTCTATCTGAGGCTGGAAGAAACGTACAAACTCTTGGTCAACGTCAAATGCCGAAATCTTAACGATGTCGCCATCCACTTTCTTCTCAGTCACCTTGCCGTCTTCGAGAGTGACCGTTATCCTTGCGTCAGACACCATGAGGGCATTGCTCGAAGGGTCGAGACAGAGCACACGTTTGCCTTCCGCGTTCTTCACAATGTCCTTGTGGACGGTGTGGTCGTGCCCGAAGAGAATCAAGTCGAAGCCCGAAACCTCCTTAGCGGTCTTCAGAGTCTCGTCTTCTTCATAATCCTCGTTCTTTATTCCGCCTTCTCTGCCGCTATGAAAGAGGCCGATAATAACGTCAGGATGCTCATTCTCCTTGACTTGCTTAACCCATTTCTTGGAACTTGTGACGACGCTCTCGAACCTCAAACCGCTCCATAGACTCTCGTTTAGCCAGTTTGGGATGGCTGGAGTGAGCATTCCGATGACGGCAATCCTTATGCCTTCGCGTTCAATAATGGTGTAGGGAGTGAAGTAGGGTGCGCCCGTTTCACGGTCGATGACATTGGCCGCAAGCATAGGACAGTTCACCTCACGTCTCCACTTGTCGTAAACTGGGTGGCCAGTCTCAATGTCATGATTGCCAATGGTTTGTGCATCATATTTCAAGTAATTGATAACGCTGGCCGCAACATTCTCCATCTCGGGCTTCACATAGTTGCAATAGTAGCATGTGGGCTGTCCTTGAAGTATGTCGCCATTGTCCAACAACAGCAAGCGGTCGCCATATTGTTCTCTCAGTTGCTTAACGTATGTGCTCACTCTTGCGAGCGAACCCTTCAAGGGACGTCTGTCGATGAAATCATAAGGAAAGAAACAACCATGTACGTCACTTGTTTCGATAATCCTGAGTTCAACGTTCCTTCTTTGTGCCATAGCGTTATAATTCATGAATAGTGCTGCCAACAGCAGCCAGAGATGTCTTTTCATTATTTTAGAATTAATGTGCAAAGATAAGAAAAATCGCTTGTTGCGCAAAACAAAATCATTTGTTTTTTAGTTAGGCATAGTTTTTGCTGCTATGTTTGTAGAATTAACAACATCAATAAACAAAGAAAGGAGAGAAAAGATATGGCATTTGTAGATTATTACAAGATTCTTGGTGTAAGCAAAGACATCCCCCAGAAGGATGTCAAGAAGGCTTATATAAAGCGGGCAAAGCAATTCCATCCCGACCTTCACCCTGATGACCCGAAAGCAAAAGCGAAGTTTCAGGCGCTGAACGAGGCGTATGAGGTGCTCAACGACCCCGAGAAGCGAAAGAAGTACGACCAGTTTGGCGAGAACTGGAAGGATGCTGACAAGGGCTTTGGTGGCTTCTCTGGCGGTGGGGGAGGCGCTGACGGCTTCGACCCGAACATGTTCTCGGGTAGCGGATTCAGCAGTTTCTTCGAAGAACTGTTCCGAGGTGGCGGCCCACATGGCGGCTTTAGCACTGGAGGAGGTGGTTTCTCGGGCGGCTTTGGCGGCTTCCAGCAGAATGCAGACACCAATGCTACGGTGAACATCGACATGTACACGGCCATTCTGGGCGGTGACATCAGCGTGAGACTGAGCAACGGCACGGCATATAACATTAAGGTAAAGCCAGGCACTCAGCCAGGAACTAAAGTGCGACTTCGCGGCAAAGGACAGCAAACGATGAACGGAAGGGCGGGCGACCTGATACTTACATACAACGTGACGCTGCCCACCAATCTTAGCGAACGCCAGAAAGAACTGCTCAACCAGATGAGATACTCTGGATGAGAACAATGAGAAAAACGCCGTATGCATATAATAAACAGGCGATATTCTCGTTATAACAATAATGAAATCGTGCAAGTATCTCTTAATGCTGGCTATTGCCGTTATTGGCATTACCGCATGTAGCGATGAGGACTTCTCTTCTTCGCCCGCTTTGTCGTTGACTTTCTCTACCGACACGGTAAAGTTTGACACCATATTCTCAAAGGTTCCAACAAGCACTCGCACCATGTGGGTGTACAACAGGTCGGGGAAAGACCTCCGATGCACCAACGTGCGCCTGCTGAACGGTAATCAGACGGGCTATCGGGTTAATGTTGACGGCGTGTATCTGAGTCCGGCAGCAGGCTATCAGATGCAGGATGTGGAGATAAGAAACAAGGACAGCCTGCGCGTCTTCGTAGAACTGACATCGCCAAAGACAGGAAAACTGGAGCCTCAAGAACTATCAGACAAATTGCTATTCACACTCGAGAGCGGCAACACTCAGGAACTTGTGCTCGACGCCTTTTCGTGGGATGCAGAGGAAGTGAACAATCTGGTGGTGTCAAGTGATATGACTCTTGAGAGCACTTCGCCATTACTCGTTAACGGAATGATAATAGTGGAGGAAGGTGCGACACTCACCATTCCCGCAGGACAAACCATCTATTTCAGCAGCAACGCCGGCATAGAGGTCAATGGAACGCTGAGAGTGGAGGGAACCGCCGAGGAGAACGTCACTCTGAGAGGCTCTCGACTGGACAATATGTTCGATTACTTGCCTTACGACCTTATCAGCGGGCAATGGAAGGGTATTCATCTTAAGGCTTCGTCGTATGATAATTACATCGGCTATGCCGACATTCATAGCACGATGGACGGTATAGTGTGCGACGAGAGCGACCTCTCGAAACTGAAACTTGACATCGAGAACTCTATCGTTCATAATTGCCAAGGCTACGGAATAAAGGCTATATCGAGCAGCGTGAAGATAGAAAACTGCCAAATAACAAATACCCTGAACGACTGCGTGGCATTCTTCGGTGGCAATGGCTATGTTGGCAATTCGACTCTGGCGCAGTTCTATCCCTTTGATTCCAAACGAGGAGCAGCCTTGCGATTCACCAACTTCTTTGAAGAAAAAACCTTGCCGCTCCACAATCTTAATTGTGTAAACAGTATAGTGACGGGCTATGCCGAGGATGTCATTATGGGAGAGACTAACGAGTCGGAAACGGTATTCTCCTATTCGTTCGCTAATTGCATTCTCCGTACTCCTGAGGTGAAAGACGAGAAGTCTGCTTCTTTCTTCACAGACATCATCTGGGAGGAACCAGAAGACACTGTATATGGTGGCGACAAGAACTTCAAACTCGTTGACATAGACACTCAGCACTATGATTTCCACCTGAGTGACAAGTCTAAGGCAATAGGAGCAGCATCGACAACGTATGCTCCTGCAAACGACAGAGACGGCAAACCGCGTGACGACAAACCCGACATGGGGTGCTATGAGTTCCGCGAAGAGTGATGCTAATGCGGCATATCATTATCAAACTACTATATTATGGAAGAAAAAGTAATATCCTCAAAGATAATCGCATGCCAGATGAATGAGTTGACTGAAGAAGAACAGAAACTCATAGAATTGGCAAAGAAGGCAACAGATAATTCTTACTCGCCTTACTCACACTTCAGGGTGGGCGCGGCATTAAGGCTTGACGACGGCACCGAAATAATTGGTGCGAACCAGGAGAATGCCGCTTTCCCCGTTACACTATGCGCCGAACGGACTGCCATCTTTGCCGCTCAGGCACAATATCCGGAACATTCGGTAAAGCAACTCGCCATTGCCGCGCGTAACGAAGATGGCTTTACACCTGCGCCAACAGCACCATGCGGTTCGTGCCGTCAGGTTATTCTTGAAGTGGAAAACCGTTACAAACAGCCAATACGTCTGTACCTATACGGTGCAGATGTAGTTTATGTCATAGAAAGCATAAAGGATATTTTGCCCCTCAACTTTGATAGCGAAAGCATGTAGGCTATTCCTCTTTACCGCCTCTGAGAATGATGCTTGTGGCACCGATGGTGAAGAGTGCTCCGTCTTCTATCACGCGACGCTCGCGGTCGCCAAGAATCACGTTGTCAACAAATGTTCCTGTGTTGCTCGGTCCGTCGCGCAACACATATTTTAATTTACCTTTCTTGTCGCGACTGACGTTTATCACGCAATGAGTGTTGTCAACGCTGGGGTCAACGGTTTCTATGGGAGTGTTGATAGGGTTGCCTTTCTGATAACGTCCGATGATATTGTCGCCCATCTTAAGAGGTATTATCTGCTTGTAGTGGAAAACATTCTCGATAACGATAATGGCACCCAGGTCATCGTTCTCAACAAGGTCTTCTGGGTTTTCTTCCTTTTGAGTGTCGCGGAGTTTGCTTTTACCTATCCTTATTCCAAACTGCTTGTTACACTCAGGACATACAAATATTAGTGACTGACCTGCTGTATATCGTGTTTCATCAAACGTGATGAAGTTATCGCATTTGGGACATCTTACGCGTTTCATGTAGATAATGATATGATAAGTGATGATTGGGGATGTGTGGTAACTAATTGTTCTTCACCTCAATTACCCATGCTTGTTTAAAGAACTTGTTGGAGTGCAGTTTGTTGAGTTCCTCATAAGCCCTTGTTTCCGAGTCATACTGGCCGTAAAGAATCTTACGGTTGTTGTTCACCTCAACAATCCTTGCATCAGTAAAGCCGTCCTTGTGGATTGCCTCAAGGAATGCATCGCCATTAACCTTGGAGAAGTGGCTTGCCAATACCAGACTATAGGTTTTGGCAACAGGAGCGGCAACGATATCCTTATTAATGTTAGTCTCATTAACAGGAGCCTGCTTCGTCTCTGCTGGTATATCGGTTGTCTGGGCAATCTCTTTCTCCTTGCTGCTGGCAGCATCTTTCTCTGCAATGACAGGCTTAGCGTCATTGACTCCTTCTCTCACAATAGTTTTAGGCATAATCTGATAGAGCAGTTCGGTGTTGATGTTGCTCATGTTCATCTTGTAATTGCCGTTGGCAAGTGGGGAAGTGAAGAGGAAAAAGCCTATCAATGCTATTGCTACTGCCGCAATATTCCTCAGCAGACTAACCTTAATCTTGATAGAGTCGTCGTTATCGTCTTCCGCCTCTTGTTCCTCAATGTTATTAGGCTTTGCGTTGATGTCGATAACCTGCGCTTTTGTCTCTTCTGTTACGTTGTCCTTGGCGTTAGTTGCCTTTATTGTGGGCAGTTCGCTGAGCATTTTCACCGATACAGAGTCGAGAGCATAAAGTTCGGGAGTGAGCAAACCAGCCTTGACAGGAGCAAACTCAATGTTTCCCTCGTCGTTTATCGTTAGCGTTCCGATGTCGTTAAGCATGTACGAACCATCGTTGTTGAGCCTTTCAAGCAGTTCGCCTACCTCATCCTCTATTCTCTGCATTGCCTCAGGATAACTTATATCGAATGCCTCAACATACGATTGCGCAAGCAGGTTGTCGTTAGCCTTGAGTTTGGGATTAAAACCAAGAGTGCGAAGTGGTGGAAACATCTGGTGATCATGTTCGCTATAAGTAGAGCAAACATGATGAGTCATGAAGCCTCCTAAACCAGGCACCATGACGCAATCATTGCTTAACAACAATATCTCAATATGTCTTTCCAGTTGTTTCACGTTTGCAAAAGTAATCACTTTCTGCGACATTTCAAAGCAAAAAGCATTTTAAAAATAAAAAAAAGCCAAAATACTTTCGTTAAATGGAATATTATTCTTATTTTTGCAACACTAATAGAAAGACGAATTACAAGAATGAACTATATCAAGACAGACATCGATGGAGTTTATATCATCGAACCAAGAGTATTCAATGACCCACGTGGGTATTTCTTTGAGGCATACAAGCAAAATGAGTTTGAAGAGAATGTAGGCAAAGTGAACTTTGTTCAGGACAACGAGTCGAAATCTTCAAGAGGAGTTCTTAGGGGACTTCATTACCAGAAGGGCGAATGGTCGCAGGCAAAGTTGGTTCGCGTAATAAAAGGAAAGGTTGTTGATGTAGCCGTTGATATAAGAAAGAGTTCTCCTACTTTCGGAAAGTACGTTATGGTGGAACTTAGCGAGGAAAACAAACGTCAGTTGTTCATTCCGCGTGGCTTTGCCCATGGGTTCCTTGTTCTGAGTGACGAAGCCATATTTACATATAAGGTGGACAATGTGTATGCTCCACAGTCGGAGGCTTCGATACGCTTTGACGACCCGACAATTGGCATCAAATGGCCCATCGCTGCCGAAGAGATGTTGCTCAGCCCGAAGGACGAGGCTGGCAAGAGTTTTTCTGAGGCAGACCTCTTCGATTAGACATTCAAGACAAGATATGACTAAATATTGTATTACTCTTTTCTTTGGACTGGCATTGTTGATTTCATCATGCACAGAGTCAAAGCAACCTAATGCAGACATAAAGGAAGACATGGCTGCAAAGAAGATGTTGCAGGGCGTATGGTATGATGAAATTGAAGACAATGTGGTGTTCAGCGTTAAGGGTGATACGATTTTCTATCCCGACTCAACAAGTCAGCCAGCCTATTTCCGTGTCGTTGACGACTCGCTGTGCTTGAAGGGTGCTGTTACTACGAAGTATGCAATAGAGAAACTTTCTGACCATCTGTTTGTCTTCAAGAACCAGAATGGAGAAGAAGTGAAACTCACGAAAGAAGAGAATACTGAGGCAAAGACCGAGGAGCAAGTTGAAACGAAACAACCTGTAGCCATCAACCAGCGGCGAGTGATTAAGAGCGACACCGTTGTGATGCTTGGCAACGTTAAGAATCACATCTATATTCAGGTAAACCCTACTACGTTTAAGGTTACCAAGAGCAGTTATAACAACGAGGGTGTGATTGTTGACAATATATATTATGACAATACCGTCAGCATTTGCATCGTTAAGAATAGCGTGAAGACCTTTATTCACGACTTTTATAAGAAGGAGTTCAACGACATCGTTCCTTCAGAGTTTATAAAGCAATGTATTCTGAACGACATAGTTTATGATTGCCATGACGAAGAAGGGTTCCACTTCTTTGCGCAGGTGGGAATACCCGATTCTTCAAGTTCATATGCCGCTGAGATTATTGTCTCTGACGACAACAAATACAGAATAGTTAGACTTCCTGATTGAGTATTACACGCTGATATTCATCTTCGAAGTTTGGGGTGAAGAACTCTTTTCCTATCAGATGTTTTATTTCATCGGCACTAAAGAAGCGTCCGCCGGCAAGTTCTTCTTTTGCTGGACGTATCTCTCCGTCGTAAATGGTTTTATAAACATACACCAGTTCTTTCTCTCGCTTCCCCTCAAAGACATACTTCGTTATTGGTGTCGGAACATAGTCGGTAATGCCGAGTTCTTCTTTCACCTCACGCCATAGGGCTTGTTCAACAGTCTCGCCGTACGCTATATGACCGCCACATGCCGTATCCCATTTGTCTGGTTGGATGTCTTTCCATGCCGGACGATGTTGTAGATAGAGATCGCCCTTTGAGTTGAATACATGAAGATGCACCACCGGGTGCAATATCTTTGTACCGTCGTGTGCGTTGCCGCGTTTTATTTTGCCAATGGTGTTCCCTTCTTCGTCAACAATAGGAAACAACTCTTCGTTATCGTCTTTATACATTATTTAATATATAAGGGATAAAAGTGATTTATAACTTAAGTTTATAATATTCTCCTTCAATGACGGGAGGTTCGTTTTCAAATAACGCTACCATCGCTGAACCGCTACCACTCATACAAGAATAAACGGCTCCCATATCATAAAAGCGGCGCTTGATGTCTGCCAGCACGGGATGAATGTTGAAGACACTCTCTTCAAAATCATTGACAAGACAGTTTCTCCATTCTTTCATGTCTCCAAGAACGATAGAGTCGCATCGCTCAGCAGGATGCTTTGGAACGATTCGTGAGAATGCTTCACGCGTGCTTACAGCAAAGGGGGGCTTGATAATTGATATCCAGAAGCCCTCGAGAGAAAAGTCTATTGGCTGAAGATTCTCTCCTATGCCTTGAGCAAACGATGGGGTGGGGTCAATAAAGAATGGACAATCGGCACCAAGTCTTGATGCTATATCACGCATTTCATCGTTGTCCATTCCTATGTTGAACATTTCGTTCAATGCCTTTATCGTGAAAGCGCAATCACTCGAGCCTCCTCCCATTCCTGCTTGCGAAGGTATGCGTTTGTCAAGAGAAATGTTTACATCTGGCAAGTGATATCGCTCGCACACAGCACGATAAGCCTTTATCACAAGGTTCTGCTCGGGGTCTCCTTCAAGAGGAGTTCCCGACAACGATAGTGTTGTCGTTCCTTCAGACACATTAATTTCAAGAGTGTCGCATAAAGGCACCGGATAGAAAACTGTCTCAAGATTGTGGTAACCATCGGGACGCTTGCTCACAACGTTAAGTCCCAGGTTTATCTTTGCGCATGGATGTGTAATCATATCGTTTAAGATGCTTGAAATGTAATATTTTAATGCAAAGATATGTATAAAATACGGAAACTCAAAATGCAAAGACATGTTTTTGGATATATTAAATAAAATGACTACCTTTGCCGAAAATTACATGTACCTATGCCAGAGAACAAAAAAAATACCAGAGCCATTGACACAACATATGGTCACTTGCAGCCACAGGCACTTGACGCGGAGCGCGTGGTGCTTGGTGCGCTGATGATTGACAAGGATGCCTTTACAGTTGTAAGCGACGTGTTGCGACCAGAGTCGTTCTATGAACCGCGCAACCAGAAGATTTATCGTGCCATACAAACACTAAGTATGGACGAGAAACCTGTTGACATTATAACCATTACAGACGAACTTGCCAAAGAAGGAACCCTCGAAGAAGTGGGCGGTCCTGGCTATGTGCTGGAATTGAGTTCTAAAGTGGCTTCTTCTGCCAACATCGTTTACCATTCACGCATCATAGCGCAGAAGTACATGGCCAGACAACTTATCAGTTATGCCTCTGTGATAGAGACCAAAGCATTAGACGAGTCGCAAGACGTTGACGAACTGATGCAGGAAGCAGAAGGCACGCTTTTCGAGTTGTCGCAGACTAACCTGAAGAAGGATTACACCTCGCTTGAACCTGTTGTCAAGGAAGCACTTGAGAAGTTGAAGCAGGCAGCGGCCAACAGTGGCGGACTGACAGGTATTCCTACTGGATATGCTAAACTTGACGACATCACTTCTGGCTGGCAAGCGAGCGACCTTGTCATTATTGCCGGACGCCCAGCCATGGGTAAGACATCTTTTGCTTTGTCTTTAGCAAAGAACATAGTCATCGATTATCAGTTGCCGGCAGCATTCTTCTCTTTGGAAATGAGCAATGTGCAACTTGTTGACCGTCTGTTGTCAAATGTGTGCGAAATATCTGGTAAGAAAATTCTTAACGGACAACTTGACGACGAGGAGTGGAACCGCATTGACAAGAATGTAAGGCGAATGCAGACAGCACCTCTTTACATTGATGACACTCCGGGCTTAAGCATCTTTGAACTGCGAACAAAAGCACGGCGACTGGTAAGAGAGAAGGGCGTAAAGATAATTATGATTGACTACCTGCAGTTGATGAATGCCAACGGAGCACGATTTGGAAGCCGTCAAGAGGAGGTTTCCACTATCAGCCGCAGCCTTAAGGGACTGGCAAAGGAACTCAACATCCCAGTGCTTGCGTTGTCACAACTTAACCGCTCTGTCGAGAATCGTGACGGAAACGATGGAAAACGACCGCAACTTAGCGACCTCCGAGAGTCTGGTGCCATAGAACAGGATGCCGACATGGTGCTGTTTGTACATCGTCCCGAGTATTATCATATATATCAAGACGATCATGGTCGTGACTTAAGGGGCATGGCGCAGATTATCATAGCAAAGCATCGTAAAGGTGCAACAGGTGATGTGCTTTTGAACTTCCGTGGAGAGTTCACTCGTTTTGAGAACCCTGATGACAACCGCATGTCGCCAGATTTCGGTGGAGAGGTAATAGGCTCAATTGTTAACTCAAAGGTGAATGATGACGACACACCACCATTTGGACCGCCACCACAATTTGACGGTTCTGGTCCTGTATTTTAATTAATTACATTATAAATAAACAGAGATGATGAGAAGGTTATTTCTTTCAGCAATGATTGCCATAGCAGCAACATCATGTGCACAAACGAAGGAGTCTGTGTCTATTCTTGGCGACTCTTATTCCACATTTGAAGGTTTCGTAACACCAAGCACCAACGAGATGTGGTATTATGAAGAGACTCGCGACCAGACCGATGTCGATGATGTGACACAGACTTGGTGGTGGAAAGTAATCAACGAGGGAGGCTACAAGTTGTGCCAGAACAACTCGTGGAGCGGCTCAACCATCGGTTACTATGGCTATTCGGGCAACGACTATTCGGAGCGTTCGTTCATCCGACGCATGAACAATCTGGGTAATCCCGACATCATTTTTGTCTTCGGAGGCACAAATGACAGTTGGGCAGGAGCACCGATGGGAGAGTTCAAATACGACAAGTTGCGCCAAGACGACTTCTTCAACTATCGTCCTGCACTTGCCTTCCTGCTCAGCCAAATGAAGAAACGCTATCCCAACGTAAAGATATATTTCATTATTAACGACGGCCTCAGCGACGATGTAACAACAAGCACCACTACCATTTGCGACCATTACGGAATAGAGTACATCAAACTGACGAATATAGACAAGAAGAACGGTCACCCATCAGTTAAAGGAATGTCGCAAATATCTGAGCAAATACTCAGCAAGATAAGAAAATGAAACATAACAGCATGTTTTTATTAACAAAATGTAAGCATTAAACAATAAAAAGTATTGAATTATTTGTTTGTTTGAATTATTATGTATATCTTTGCACCCGATTTAATCAATAAACGATATGTCAGTCATTACAAACCTACACCTTAATATTATTATTCGACTTCAGGACTGGAGTCGGAAGTGATAAGGTGTATATGCAAAGCAAATACATAAAGAATATAGAATATATTTAAGAAAAGACCTTTTCACTTCCTGAGTGTTAAGGTCTTTTTCTAATAACAATAATGAATTAACAACCAAATGGACAGATTATTTATCTTCGACACCACACTGAGAGACGGCGAGCAAGTACCAGGCTGTCAGTTAAACACAGTAGAGAAAATTCAGGTAGCAAAGCAGTTAGAGCAACTTGGAGTTGATGTAATCGAGGCAGGATTCCCCATCTCAAGTCCCGGCGATTTCAATTCCGTAATTGAAATATCAAAGGCTGTTACATGGCCTACCATCTGCGCCCTTACAAGAGCGGTGCAGAAGGACATTGATGTCGCAGCCCAGTCGCTGCAATATGCCAAGCGCAAGAGAATACATACAGGCATAGGAACCAGCGACTCACACATAAAGTATAAGTTCAACTCGAATCGAGAGGAAATCATCGAACGTGCCGTTGCTGCCGTTAAGTATGCCAAGAAGTATGTCGAGGACGTTGAGTTCTATGCAGAAGATGCTGGAAGGACAGACAACGAGTATCTTGCACGTGTGATTGAGGCTGTAGTCAAGGCTGGAGCCACGGTGTGCAACATACCCGACACTACAGGTTACTGTCTCCCACAGGAGTATGGCGAGAAGATAAAATATCTCATGGAGCATGTTGACGGACTGTCTTCAGGCAAGGCAATACTATCTACTCATTGTCATAACGACCTCGGAATGGCCACCGCAAACTCCATGAGTGGAGTACTTAACGGTGCACGTCAGGTAGAGGTAACCATCAACGGCATCGGTGAACGTGCTGGAAACACGTCTCTCGAAGAGATAACGATGATACTGAAGTGCCATAAAGTTCTCGGTATAGACACCAACATCAACACCACCAAGATTTATCCAACCAGCCGCATGGTGAGTTCGTTGATGAACATGCCCGTGCAGCCGAACAAGGCGATAGTAGGCAGAAACGCCTTTGCACATTCCAGCGGAATACATCAGGATGGTGTGTTGAAGAACGTGCAGACATACGAGATAATGAACCCGAAAGACGTAGGTCTCGACGACAATTCGATAGTTCTGACAGCACGCTCGGGTAGGGCAGCACTGAAATATCGCCTTGAAGTACTGGGCGTCGCAATAGACGACGAGAAGAAACTGGATGCTCTTTACCAGAAGTTCCTGGCACTTGCCGACCGCAAGAAGGAAGTGAACGATGACGACATTCTGACGCTTGCCGGTGCCGACACAAGTGAAAACCACGCCGTGAGACTCGACTTCTTGCAGGTAACAACAGGTATGGGAGTGAAGAGCGTTGCTAGCATCGGACTTGACATCTCAGGTCAGAAGTTCGAGGAGGCAGCAACGGGCAACGGTCCGGTGGATGCCGCCATTAAGGCGCTTAAGAAGATAATCCAGAAGAAGATGACTCTTAAGGAGTTCACCATTCAGGCCATTTCAAAGGGATCTGACGATATGGGAAAGGTGCACATGCAAGTGGAGTACAACGGAAGTCTCTATTATGGCTTCGGTGCCAACACCGACATCGTCACCGCTTCAGTAGAAGCATACATCGACTGTATTAACAAATTCAGAAATTAAAAGCATAAACTCATGAACACTCTTTTTGATAAGATATGGGACAAGCATGTCGTTCAGATTGTTGAAGACGGTCCCACACAATTATACATCGACCGCCTCTATTGCCATGAAGTGACCAGTCCGCAAGCATTCGACGGCATGAGGGCAAGGGGATTGAAGTGTTTCCGCCCTGACCAGATATTCTGCATGCCCGACCACAACACTCCCACGCACGACCAAGACAAGCCCATCGAAGACCCTGTGAGCAAGAAGCAGGTGGACACTTTGTCGAAGAACGCAAGCGAGTTCGGGCTTACCCATTACGGAATGCTCGACAAGAGCAACGGTATCATTCACGTTGTGGGACCAGAGAAGGGTCTCTCTCTTCCTGGAATGACCATTGTCTGCGGCGACTCACACACCAGCACCCACGGTGCTATGGGAGCAGTTGCCTTCGGCATCGGCACCAGCGAGGTCGAGATGGTTATGGCATCGCAGTGCATATTGCAACAAAAGCCGAAGTCGATGCGCATCAGCATCAACGGAAAACTTGGCAAGGGAGTGGTGGCAAAGGACGTTGCTCTCTACCTGATGTCAAAACTCACAACGAGCGGAGCCACAGGCTACTTCGTTGAATATAGCGGCGATGTAGTGAAGAACATGTCGATGGAAGGCCGACTGACACTCTGTAACCTCTCAATAGAGATGGGAGCGCGTGGTGGTTTCGTAGCCCCCGACGAGACAACTTTTGAATACATCAAAGGCAAGGAATATGCTCCCAAAGGCGAAGAGTGGGACAAGGCAGTTGCATACTGGAAGACCTTGTATAGTGGTGACGATGCAGTTTTCGACAAGGAACTGGTGTTCGACGCCAACGACATTCAGCCGCGCATAACCTACGGCACAAACCCAGGCATGGGAATAGGCATCAACGAGAACATCCCATCGCTCGACTCTATAGACGAGGCAGGCAAGGCAGGCTTCATGAAGTCGCTCAATTATATGGGATTCTCTCCCGAAGAGAAACTCGAGGGACACCCCATCGACTATGTGTTCCTCGGTGCTTGCACCAACGGACGCATTGAGGACTTCCGCGCCTTTGCATCAATTGTGAAGGGAAAGAAGAAGAACGACAACGTCATAGCATGGCTCGTGCCTGGCAGTTGGGCTGTGATGAAGCAGATAGAAGCCGAAGGCATCGACAAAGCACTTGCCGAGGCAGGTTTCGAGATACGTCAACCGGGCTGCTCGGCATGTCTTGCGATGAACGACGACAAGGTGCCTTCGGGCAAGTACTGCGTGTCAACAAGCAACCGAAACTTCGAGGGACGACAGGGACCTGGTGCCCGCACAATACTTGCCTCGCCACTTGTGGCAGCCGCAAGTGCCATCACCGGCAAGATAACAGACCCCAGATCATTGAACATGTAACTTTGAACATTTCGCTCGGCTTTGCCGCTTTCAAAAAGGCGTTAGCCGACTGAAAGAACTTTGAACTTTTTAACCCCATCCACCGAAATAAGGATGCCAAGAAGATGAAACAAAAATTCAATATAATAAACAGCACTTGTGTACCGCTTCCACTTGAGAATGTGGACACCGACCAGATAATTCCCGCACGATTCCTGAAGGCTACAACACGCGAGGAAAAGTTCTTCGGAGACAATCTCTTCCGTGACTGGAGATACAATCCAGACGGCAGCCTGAACGAGAAGTTTGTCCTCAACGACCCCAAGTATTCAGGATGCATACTCGTGGCAGGCAAGAACTTCGGCAACGGCTCGAGCCGCGAGCATGCCGCATGGGCTATAGCAGGCTACGGATTCCGCGTGGTTATCAGCAGTTTCTTTGCCGATATACACAAGAACAACGAACTAAACAACTTCGTTCTGCCCGTCGTTGTGAGCGAGGGTTTTCTTGCAGAACTCTTCAAGAGCATTGAGAACGACCCCAAGACAGAGGTCGAGATTGACCTGCCTCGCCAGACTGTGACCAACAAAGCCACAGGAAAGTCGGAACACTTCGACATCAACGGCTATAAGAAACATTGTCTGATGAACGGTCTCGACGACATTGACTACCTTTTGGAGAACAAGGACAAGATAGAAAAGTGGGAAGAAGCGAACAAATAAGCACTTCGAGTTACAAGCGCATTCATCCCTTTGTGGAGATTATGGACAGCACTCTGCGCGACGGAGAGCAGACCAATGGTGTGTCGTTTCTGCCGCACGAGAAACTCATGATTGCCCGAATGCTGCTGCGCGACGTAAATGTTGACCGCATAGAGGTGGCTTCGGCACGTGTCAGCGACGGCGAGAAAGACGCCGTGAAGATGATATGTCGCTACGCACGCCAAATGGATGCGCTCGAAAAGGTAGAGGTGTTGGGCTTTGTTGACGGCAATCTGTCGGTAGATTGGATTGACGACTGCGGCGGGAAGGTTATCAACCTGCTTGCCAAGGGCAGCGAGAAGCATTGTCATGCGCAACTCCACAAGACCGTGGAAGAACATCTTGAGGACATAAAGAAGACCGTCGACTATGCTCTTTCTAAGGAAATGACGGTTAATCTGTATCTTGAGGACTGGAGCAACGGCATGAAGGACTCGCCAGAATATGTCTATACGATGCTCGATGCTCTGAGAGACTCGGGCATCAAACGGTTCATGCTGCCCGACACTTTGGGCATTCTGAACCCTCTTTACGTGATAGAGTTCATGCGGAAGATGATAAAACGCTATCCCAAAGTTCACTTCGATTTCCACGCCCACAACGACTACGACCTCGCGGTGAGCAATTCTCTTGCCGCCGTTCTTAGTGGTTGCAAGGGACTTCATGTCACGGTGAACGGCCTGGGAGAACGTTGCGGCAATGCACCGCTTAGCAGCGTGCAGGTCATTCTTAAAGACCAGTTTCAGGCAAAGACAAACATCAACGAGGAGAAACTCAACGACATATCGAAACTTGTAGAAGGATACAGCGGCATTTCAATCGCTCCCAACCAGCCGGTGATAGGTGAGAACGTCTTCACTCAGGTGGCTGGAGTGCATGCCGACGGTGATAACAAGGGTAATCTTTATGTCAACGCACTCATTCCTGAGCGCTTCGGACGAAAGCGTGAATATGCTCTGGGCAAAAACAGCGGCAGGGCTAACATTGCGAAAAACCTGGAAGAACTGGGACTGGAACTAACTCCCGAGCAGACACGCCGCGTCACCAAGAGGATAACCGAACTTGGTGACCGCAAGGAAATAGTTACACAAGACGACCTGCCATTCATCGTTAGCGACGTACTTAAGCACGACGCGCCCGAAGACAAGGTAAAACTCGTAAGTTACATGACGTCAATAGCCTACGGTCTAAAACCTCTTGCAAACGTTAAAGTGGATATAAACGGACAACAGTTCGAGGCTAACTCTACAGGCGATGGACAGTATGACGCCTTCGTGAAGGCTCTGCGTAAGATTTATAAGGAAAATCTGGGACGCACGTTCCCCATACTTTCTAACTATAGTGTAACCATTCCGCCGGGAGGAAGAACCGACGCGTTGGTGCAGACGGTCATCACTTGGAGAAACGGAGAGAAGATAATACGCACACGCGGACTTGATGCCGACCAGACAGAAGCGGCAATCAAGGCAACGTTCAAGATGCTCAACATCTTCGAGGAAAGCGAGAATGCACAGAAAAGTGTCATCTGAGAGGTTGCGAGATGTGCTTAGTGGCACTCCAAGAAGTGCCTTCTGAGCCTCCCGTTTATATATGAATCGCACTCCGTTTTATATATGAATCGCACTCCGTTTGTATATAAACCGCATGCCCAATGATGCCTTTTCGCAATACGAAAGATGGTCTTTCACATGCTAAACGATGATTTTTCGCGTTATAATATATATAAGGTTAAACATAAAGAAATAAGATATTATGAAATTAAAGATTGCAGTCCTGCCTGGCGACGGCATAGGACCAGAGATTATGAAACAGGGAGTGGCGGTGATGGACGCCGTATGCAAGAAGTTCGGTCACGAGGTGGAGTACAAAGAGGCCATCTGTGGAGCCGATGCAATAGATAAGGTTGGCGACCCATTCCCCGAAGAAACGTTCAATACTTGCAAAGAAGCCGACGCCGTGCTCTTTGCAGCCGTGGGCGACCCGAAGTTCGACAACGACCCAACTGCAAAGGTAAGACCAGAGCAGGGACTGCTTGCAATGCGCAAGAAACTGGGTCTCTTCGCAAACATCCGACCCGTACAGACGTTCAAATGCTTGCTTCACAAGTCGCCACTAAGGGCTGAACTCGTTGAGGGAGCCGACTTCATCTGCATTCGCGAACTGACAGGCGGAATGTACTTCGGCGAGAAATATCAGGACAACGACAAGGCATACGACACCAACTACTACACACGCCCAGAGGTGGAGCGCATTCTGAAGGTGGGATTCGAGTATGCACGCAAGCGTAACCACCACCTGACCGTTGTCGATAAGGCTAATGTGCTGGCAAGCAGTAGGCTTTGGCGACAAATAGCAAAGGAAATGGAACCGCAGTATCCTGACGTTAAGACCGACTATATGTTTGTCGATAACGCCTCGATGAGGATGATTCAGGAGCCCACGTTCTTTGATGTTATGGTGACCGAAAACACCTTCGGCGACATCCTTACCGACGAAGGCTCGTGCATAAGCGGCTCGATGGGACTGCTGCCATCGGCATCTACAGGCGAGAGCACACCGGTCTTCGAGCCCGTTCACGGCTCATGGCCACAGGCAAAGGGTCAGAACCTTGCTAATCCTCTTGCCCAGATACTCTCTGTGGCAATGCTTCTCGAGCACTTCGACCTCAAAGAAGAGGGCTCACTTGTAAGGAAAGCAGTAGATGCTTCGCTCGATGCCAACGTCCGTACACCTGAGATTCAGGTCGAGGGAGGCGAGAAATACGGCACCAAAGAAGTGGGAGAGTGGATAGTAAACTCTATTCTGAATGCGTAAAACGTTATTAATCATACTTCTGGCAGTATCGATCGCCGCTGTCGCGCAATCTCAACAAGAACTGCGCGACAGCCTTAAACATTTCACTCAACTATCGTCTTTCGCGCCCGACAGCATCGACTTGCGTCTCCTGAAGGCTTCATACAACGTCTTGCTCGAACAATGGGAGTATGCCAAGAACGAGTACGACTATGTGCTTAACCGCGAACCGCTGAACATTGCGGCTTTATACTACCGCGCATACGTTAACGAGAAATTGGGCAGATATAACTTTGCACGGCTCGACTATCAAAACCTGCTCACCGTGGTGCCTGGTAACTTCGAGGCACAACTGGGTCTGGCGCTGCTCAATCAGAAGGACAAGCACTACCGCGAGGCTATGGACGGCATCAACATCCTTGTTGAAGCCTATCTAGATAGTGCCGTGGCATACGCCGCAAGGGCAGGTATGGAGAAGGAACGAGGCATGTACGACATCGCCGTATATGACTTCGACAAGGCCATTTCCATCGACCCTGACAATCAGGATTACAAGTTGAATAAAATAGATGCCATGATTCTGGCAGGCCGGAAGGAAGAGGCGGAACGCAGCCTTAACGAGATGGTGAAGGCGGGAACGCCAAAGGCTTCGCTTATGGATCTTTATAAGAGGTGCAAGAAATAAAGGTAATGATATACTGTTTGCCCCATGCCTTACGACTCCCCGCCCCTGTAGGGGAGGGGAAGGGGTGGGGTCAGTAATTAAAGGAAGGAGATAAAAGGAGATAGAGGACAACACAGTCCCCACCCCCAGCCCCTCCCCTTCAGGGGAGGGGAAGCCAAAGGTAAGTGGCCGAAGGGGAAGCAACTATCAACCATACTCCATTTATGACCTTTCTATACTTGCGCGGAGAAAGAATGTTCAAAGTTCAATGTTTAATGTTCAAAGTAAATAGGTATTTCATTTATCTCAGTTACGACGGCACACGCTATCATGGATGGCAGGTGCAGCCCAACGGCATCACCGTTCAGGAGGAGATAGAACGCGCACTTAGCACTCTGCTTAGACAGAAGACGGAAATAGTGGGTGCTGGAAGAACCGATGCAGGTGTGCATGCGCGGCTTATGGTGGCACATTTCGACACCGATGTTGCCGTCGATGAAGTACAGTTGACATACAAACTCAACCGTTTCCTGCCACATGACATTGCAATTAAGAAGATTGAAAAAGTTGACAACGAACTTCATGCACGCTTCAGTGCCACATCAAGAACCTACCACTACTATGTGCACACAGCCAAGAACCCCTTCGCAAGGGCATATAGTTGGGAAACAAATTACCCTCTCGACTTCCCGAAAATGAACCTCGCGGCACAGGCTTTGCTCACAACCACCGACTTCGCGGCATTCTGCAAGAGTGGCAGCGATGTGAAGACTACACTATGCAATGTGACAGAGGCACGCTGGAATGAGATAGGCGAGGGCAGATGGTACTTCGAGATAAGTGCCAACCGTTTTCTGCGCAACATGGTGAGAGCCGTTGTCGGCACTCTTATTGAGGTGGGCCGAGGCAGGATGTCGGTTGAGGAGTTTGCTGAGGTTATTAAGAGTGGTAGCCGTTCTAATGCTGGTGAGAGTATGCCTGCTAACGCTTTGTTCCTTGAGAATGTAAAATACCCCTCAACGCCTCGCTCAACCTGAAAGGGTGCTTTTATAAAGTGTAGCGACTAAAAGAACTCATAACTCCTAACTCGAAATATGTGGATTATATTGGCATTTCTGAGTGCCGCCCTGCTGGGTTGTTACGACTCGTTGAAGAAGGAGGCGCTTGGTGGCAACGCCGTTATACCGGTGCTGTTGCTTAACACTCTTTTCTCGTCACTAATCTTCTTGCCATTTATCATATTGTCTGCCACGTCGCACTCTCTCGACGGCAGCATCTTCTACACTCCCGTTTGCGGATGGGAGGTGCATAAGTACATTGTGCTGAAGTCGTTCATCGTACTTTCTTCTTGGATTTTCGGATATTTCGGAATGAAACATCTGCCACTCACGATAGTAGGTCCTATCAATGCCACACGTCCCGTAATGGTGCTCGTGGGTGCATTGCTCGTCTTCGGCGAGAGGCTCAACGGATGGCAGTGGGCTGGTGTTACGCTTGCCGTAATCTCCTTTTTCATGCTCTCAAAGAGTGGCAAGAAGGAGGGGATAAACTTCTCTCACGACCGTTGGATATACTTCATCGTCATAGCAGCCGTGCTGGGTGCTGTCAGCGGACTTTATGACAAGTATCTCATGGCATCGCCAGAGGATGGTGGGGTAGGGCTCCCCCGTATGACAGTTCAGGCATGGTATAATGTCTATCAACTCGTTCTGATGTTCGTTATGCTGATGTTGCTGTGGTACCCTCGCCGTCATCAGTCACCATTCCATTGGCACTGGGCGATACCGTTGGTAAGTATATTCCTGTGCACTGCCGACTTCATGTATTTCTATGCCTTAGGACTTCCTGGCGCGTTGATAAGCGTTGTGTCGATGATACGCCGCGGCAGCGTGGTCGTTTCGTTCCTCTTCGGTGCCTTCCTGTTCCATGAGAAGAATCTCAAGAGCAAGGTTGTTGACCTCGCCCTTGTACTCCTCGGAATGATATGCTTGTATATAGGAAGTCAATAAGGACACATTAAAAAAACATATCAAACAAAGAGTTCCTAATTTAAAGATATTCATGAAGCTCGTTGGAACTGATTTAGTACTTTAAACAAATCAAATCAGCTACTGATAACAATGGCAGGTTCTCTACTGAGAATGATGACATTCAGATGGCTGTAGATAATGGAAAGCCTTTTGGTGATGGTAATTGGTATGACAATAAGAAGAAAGCTACTAAAAAACAGCGTGATGAGATAATTAATACTATTATCCATAATAAATATGATACTGTTGGTACTGATATAATTAAAATAGGCAATTCAATATTTCTTTTTGACCATACAGACAGGGATGACCTGTATAAATCATATTGGAATACTAAAAAAGGTGAAATTCCTGATGGAACAGGCTATGGTATCAGAAAAAAATATAACTTTGCAGAAATAACTAAAGAAGATTTACATGAAATCATCACAAACATCGCAGCCTCGTATAACTCTGATGAGGCAAGCATTCGCAATTGGCTGCAAGAACTTGGGATTAAGCCAAGAAACCTGTCTGGCATTGACTTTGCTGCTGCAATCAGAGAAGGAAATAGAGACAATGGTTTGGGCATTAGCCAAAGCAGAGGAGGAGGGAATCAAACTGTCGAAGACACAGGTGATGCTATTAGCAGAGAAAATAAAGGAAAAGAGCAATTCTTTATAACTCCTCAAGGGGAAGTCTACGGTTTTGTAGATAAGGATGGCAATATTCAACATGAAATAATTATGAAGCTAACAGAAGAACAGAAGAAAATCAGCAGTTCCCAGAAATTCTGGGAGAACATGGAAAAGAGCAAGAAGCAAGTAGAACTTTGGCAGCAGCAACCGCCAATGTCAGACGAGGAATTCGAGGAAATGATGGAAAGCAGAAAGGCTTTCCTACAGAAAAATCTTAGCTAGCAAAGGTTCTGGGAAATATCATATAGGTCAGGTGGGGGTATAGGGGTCCTATTCCCCATTTGCACAACTATAAAGCTTTATTTTTCTATAAATATTATTTTTCCTCGCAGTACAACCCAAAAACTTTTTTCATCATAGAAAAAAATAAAAAAAATATTTATATTTTAGATTTATTGGCTATCTTTGCACTAGTTTACTAACCTATAAATCACATAAGAATGCTGAATGAATATTGCATAAATGAAGACGGTGAAACTATCAAGGTATTTGAGAATGCTCCTTATACAACCATATTTTGTAAGAATTTTCGTACTTTGGCAGAAGAATGTAAAATAGAAGGGACAGACTATGTTAGGGTAGTGACCAAAAATAATGCTTTTTTTCTTGGCAAAAAGAGCTATTTTATTGGTAGTTCCCTTCAAGGAAAAGGGTTTGAAGAAATAAAAAAGATGGCTCAAGATATTCTCATATGTGAATCTTCAATAGACTGTCAAATATGGATTTCTTGCATATATAAAAAAGAAGTAGCAACATCATATGGAGATATCAGGGATCTTATGCCCTCTTTCTCAGATATTATAAAGGAAGAAACATCTCAAGAGAAAAAGAAGGCAGAGGACAAAGAGAAAATACAGGAAAAGAAGGTTCATATAGTAGAAAAACCAAAAATAGAAGAACCGAAGAAAGAAAAATCTTTTTGGGGAGCTGTGCTTTTTTATGGTATAGCTATTATTGGAGTAATAATGTGTCTGTACATGTGTACGCATTTAGATACCTATAATGGATACCATGAAGATACTTTACACATGCCCCACAATTCTAGACCTGATTAACAAGCACTCAAAAAAAATAATTATTTTTGATTTTAAAACACTCAATTTCTTGCATATAATTTGGGGATTTTATAGTTTTACCCTGTACACAGGTATGCTGATTGCTTGTAATCACCCCAAGGGAGAATGTTTGGAGGGGTAAGAAGTAGGCTAATAGATTCACTATAGAATTGAGGTGTTGCCGATAGGATGAAAAGGATTATCATATAAGAGGGTTCCCACACCAAGGTTGGCTCAGGTAGAGGTAAAGCAGGCTCAGGGGCAATCAATTAACCGCGCTCTCTGAAAGTGATAATTAAAATGGAAGTAAGTAGTCCTGGCGCAGGGAGGAATTGATTTAAACTTTTAATCTCCTTTCTTCACCCAAGTCTCTTTCTTTAAGTCTCTTCCTACCCAATAGTTCATTGTGTAGTTCTCATCAAGGTCTTCTCTAAGTGTATTAATAAGGTTTTCTTCAAGTTCCTCTTTTATCTTCTCTCTTTCTTCATTGCTCTTATAACTATCAGCATCTGCAACCCAAGGAACATAGGTGTAACTGTCCTCTGTCTCCATATAAACCTCAACAGCTACAACCAAGCACTTTTTCCCATCATCCATGTCAGAGTCGTCATAAGTGAGAACTGCTTTTACCTTTTTAATAAAAGCTGGCTTGTGAAGAGCAACTATTATCTCGAACTCTTTAAGGACAAATTCTTTATCGTATTCTGTATTCATATAACAAAGGTCTATATTCGTATTGCCAGACATTCCTGCCTGTTTATACTCTAATCTGCTTTATCCTGTTTTTTCCATTTCTCAAGTATCTCAGGATCTTCTTTTGCTTTAAAACTCCGATCAAGGAGTATACATAATATTGTAACTATAAGTATAAATATTATGAAAAGCGCATATATTATGCATGTAATCAGTTCCAACATATTGTATTTTATTATATCAATCCCCGCCTAGCCTCTCTAGTACTAGGAAGGATTACACTCTTGTCACTTGCTTCACTCCCTTTACTGTTCTCAGTTTCTTTATCAATGCCTCCAGACGCTGGGTGTCTTCAACATTGACAGAGAGGGTTCCGCTGAAGAGACCATCGTTGCTGTCGATGTTTATGCTGCGCATCATTATCTTTTCTTCCTTTGAAATGATGCTTGTTATGTTGTTCACAATGCCTATGTCGTCGTTGCCAATGATGCGGAGCGATGTGCTATACTGCGAGTCACCTTTTCCGCTCCATTTCGCTCTGACAATTCTATAGCCAAACCTTCGGCGCATCTCAGGTGCGTTAGGGCAGTCGTTGCGGTGAATCTTGATGCCGCCGTTCACCCCGACGAAGCCAAACACGGGGTCGCCATATATTGGGTGGCAGCATCGAGCCAACTGATAGTCGATGCCTTTGAGGTTCTGGTCTATGACGAGAACGTCATCGCTGATGCTCTCTCCCAGTTCGTTGGGATTCTCATAACTGAACTCCTCGGCGCTTCGAGCCGGTATCGGTGTTGCCTGAACAGACGAGGGATTCTTCAGTTCGTTATATTTCTCAATAATGATGTTAAGGTCGAGCGTTCCATCTGCTATCTGATGATAGAAATCGGTGGTCTGCTTGAATCCCATTTTCTTGATGAGTTGGTTCATGACAGACTCGTCCATCTCTATCTTCTTGTTCTTCATCCTGCGCTCCATCATCTCCTTTGCCATCAGACTCTCCTTCACCTGAGTCTCTTTCAGGGCAAAACGAATCTTGCTCTTGGCATGACTTGTCTTGACATAGGTGAGCCAGTCACGCTTGGGTTTCTGGTTGTTCGAGGTGATAATCTCTATCTGGTCTCCACTCTGCAGTACATGGCGGAAGTTCACTATCTTGTTGTTTATCTTTGCACCAGTACACCTGTTGCCCACATTGGTGTGTATCATATAAGCAAAGTCGAGCACTGTGGCACCCTTTGGAAGCTTGAAGAGGTCGCCCTTTGGAGAGAAGACATACACCTCATCCTCATAGAGATTCATTCGGAACTCATCCATCACCTGCATGTCATCACTGTTCTCTATGGCATTGCGGATGTTCTTGAGCCACTCATCCAGTCCACTCTCTCCCTTCACTCCCTTGTAACGCCAGTGTGCAGCCACACCTTTCTCTGCCACCTCATCCATCCTCTCAGTCCTGATTTGCACCTCAACCCACTTCCCTTCAGGACCAAGCACAGTGATGTGCAGACTCTCATAGCCATTGGTCTTAGGCACAGAGAGCCAGTCACGCAGTCTCTTGGGGTTGGGCTGATACATGTCTGTGATGATTGAGAACACCTGCCAGCACTGTGTTTTCTCCAGGGCATGGAACTTCTTCTCGTCATCCAGTTCAGGGACATCCAGTATGATACGTATTGCAAAGAGGTCATAGATGCCGTTGAAGCCACACTGTTGTTTCTTCATCTTCTGCCAGATGCTGTGTATGCTCTTGGTGCGGCCCTTCATGTGGTATTTGAACCCTGCAGCGTTAAGTTTCTCTGCAATAGGACCAATAAACCTCTCTATATATGCATCACGGCTCTTCTTTGTGGCATTCAGGTTGTCCTTAATCATGTAGTAGGCATCATGCTCAAGGTATTTCAGCGAGAGGTCCTCCAGTTCACTCTTCAGCTTGTACAGTCCCAGCTTATGAGCCAGAGGTGCATAGAGATAGTTTGCCTCTTCAGAGACACGATGCTTGGCCTCAATGTTCTCTGCATCACGTATCTGTCTCATGAGGTTCACTCGCTCAGCAATCATTATCAGGATAACCCTCATGTCCTCAGCAAAGGAGAGCAGCAGGTTACGGAAGTTCTCACTCTCTATGACAGGGTTCTTCTTGTATAGTGTCTGAATCCTCACCAGTCCGTTGATGATGTTTGCCACACCCTCTCCGAAGCTCTCCTTCACAGCCTCCTTGTCGAACACCTCATTATTATATGAGCAGTAGAGCAGGGTGGCTATGATGGCATCCTTGCCCAGACCTATCTGTTCTGTGCCTAAGAGTGCTGTCTGCAGACTCTTCACTATGGGGTTCAGCCCGAAGGCATCTCTCTGCAGTTCATCATTGGCATAGGCCTCGTTGAGCCTTCTTATGATGTGTCTCTTCTCATCCTTGCTCAGCGAGGGACTCATCACTCGTGAGAGACTTCTTGCCAGTGCATAAGCCTCATGACGCTCTTCAACAGTGAATATGAAACTCTTGGTCATACAGTTCTAAATTTTTTTAGTAGTTATTAGGAGGTAGAGGAAGATAGAAGGAGATAGAGGACATCACCTTACAGCATATAGCCATCACACCTCAACCTTCAACCCTCATCCTTCACCCCTCAACCATCACCCCTCAACCTTCAACCCTCAACCCTCAACCTTCACCCCTCACCTCCCTTTTTCTTGCAAAGTTATGAAATTTTCCTTCATTTCTTTCTTAATTCAGAAAAAAGTAACTATATTTGCGTGAGTTTTTCAACGTAACTACTAAAAATACCATAATTATGCTATCAAATTCAGACCTTAAACAACTAGCTCAGAAAGGAATAACACCTGAGCAAATCGAGAATCAACTGCAAGAGTTTAAAACTGGTTTCCCATTCCTTCGACTGGAAGGACCTGCTGCTGTGGGCAATGGCATCGTGGCTCCTACAGAGGCTGAGTGTCAGGACTATGTTAAGACATGGAACGACTACAAGGCTGAGGGAAAGAAGATTGTGAAGTTTGTTCCCGCCAGTGGAGCAGCAAGCCGTATGTTCAAGGACATGTTTGCATTTGTAGATGCTCCCTATGATGTGCCTACAACAGACTTCGAGAAGGAGTATTTCAACAACATTGAGAAGTTCGCCTTCTACGGTGCTCTGGATGAGGTGTGCAAGAAGAACAATGGCAAGGGAATCAAGGAACTCATTGCTGAGGGCAACTATAAGGCTGTGGCTAAGAACATGCTCGACAAGAGTGGACTTAACTATGGTCAGCTGCCCAAGGGACTGCTGCTGTTCCACAACTATCCTGAGGGTCCTCGCACTCCAATGGAGGAACATCTCGTAGAGGGTGCTCTATATGCTGAGAGTGGGGGAGAGGCTAATGTTCACTTCACCGTGAGTCATGAACATCTGCAGCTCTTCGAGCAGAAAGTGGCTGACAAACAGGCTCAGTATGCACAGAAGTATGGAATAAAGTACAACATCAGCTTCTCTGAGCAGAAACCAAGCACAGACACAGTGGCTGCCAACCCAGACAACACTCCTTTCCGTAATGAGGATGGCTCATTGCTCTTCCGTCCAGGTGGACATGGAGCACTCATCGAGAACCTCAATGAAATCTCTGCCGATGTGGTGTTCATCAAGAACATTGACAATGTAGTGCCAGACCGTCTGAAGCCTGAGACAGTGACATACAAACAGGTAATCGCAGGTATCTTGGTTGCTCTTCAGAAGAAGGTGTTCCACTATCTTGAGGTGCTTGAGAGCGGTGCCTACAGTCATGAGACTCTTGAGGAGATCATCCGCTTTGTAAAGAATGACCTCTGCTGCAAGAAGAATGACATCAAGGAACTTGAAGATGCCGAGCTGGTAATCTTCCTCAAGGAGAAACTCAACCGTCCTATCCGTGTTTGTGGAGTGGTTAAGAACGTGGGAGAACCAGGTGGTGGACCATTCCTCACATACAACCAGGATGGCACTGTGAGCCTGCAGATACTTGAGAGCAGCCAGATAGACAAGAACAATGAGGAGTACATGCGCATGTTCAAAGAGGGTACACACTTCAACCCCGTTGACCTCGTTTGTGCCATCAAGGACTACAAGGGAAAGCCATTCAACCTGCCTGAGTATGTCGACAAGACCACAGGATTCATCAGCAGCAAGAGTAAGAACGGCAAGGAACTCAAGGCTCTTGAGCTGCCAGGACTGTGGAATGGTGCTATGAGCAACTGGAACACCATCTTCGTAGAGGTTCCCCTTGGCACCTTCAACCCCGTGAAGACAGTCAATGACCTGCTCCGTGAACAGCATCAGTAAACAGTCATTTCTCCCTCTTTAGCCGCTCAACCCTTTAGGTGTGCTTGTTCCCGAAGGGTCTCAAGAGAAGAGGGGCTAGAGGGGGATTGATTTAAGCGGAGACTTTTAATGTCGTTGTAAACAATGGCGTCTAATTGTATATAATACCTTTATCTTTAAAAAAGAATATGAGTCGAATTCTATATGTGTTAGTGCTTTTGTTTGCAATGACATCGAGAACCTTTGCTGCTACAGACGATATAGGCCTGTATGTTAAGGATATTATCCTTGACTGGAGTGGAGGCGGAGGCACTAAGGATGTTGAAAACAATGCATTCACCACTAATCAGTATGCCACTAACTATTGGGATATACACGACCTGAGCACTGATGTTTATGACAAACTCGAAATGGTCTTTGCACAGGCGGTAAACTATGACAACATTAAAATATCGGCCACCTATAGTGACGGCACAACTACTGAGACAAAGATAACAAATGGCTCCACAAGCCACACCGTAAACTTCAACACAGGCAAGACACTTGTAAAAATATCCATCTCACATGGCTGGGATGGACCAAGTGGAGCAGTAACTCTTTACTTCCACAGTATCATAATCCGTGCTGTTGACTCTACAGGCAATGTGGGAGTGATGCCTGTGGGGTCGCCCAAGTTAGGCAAAGGTATGGCAAATCCCATTTTAGATTTCCATTATGTTGCTGACCCCACAGCCATAGAATATAATGGCCGTCTATATGTCTATGGCACCAATGATCACCAGCAATATGAGGCTGGTACACCAACCAATAGTTATGAGGCAATCAATTCATTGGTCATCATGTCAACTGACGACATGGTGAACTGGACATACCACGGACTGATTCCTGTGAAGGAGATTGCCCCATGGATAATGGCTTCATGGGCACCATCCATCATCAGTAAGAAACAAAGTGACGGGAGCACACTCTTCTCGCTCTATTTCTCTAATAGTGGTACAGGCTCTGGTGTCATCCAGTCTGTGTCACCCTTGGGTCCTTGGACATCACCCCTCAGTAGGAATCTTACAGATGGATTCGATCCTGGGGCAGTAATTGATGACAATGGAGATGCATGGCTGGCATATGGCAATGGAACTGGTAAGATAGTTAAACTGGGGACTGACCTTCATTCCATCGCTGCTGGTCCTGTACTGCCACCCACTCCTTATCACTTCGAGGCTAATGAGCTGAACTATATTAATGGTACGTACATATATACCTATAATAATGACTGGAGTGAACACATACCGTGGAACTATGGTGGCACAAAACCAACGCCATGCAGCATGGTTTACTTCAAGAGCAAAACACCCCTTGTTGCCGACTCATGGACTTATGGTGCTAACTATTTCAAGAACACTGGCGAGAATGGAATGAACTATGGCAACAACCACACTCACCTTCATAAGTATAATGGCAAGTGGTACCTGTTCTATCAGGCCAACAATCTGGAATCGTCCATAGGCTCTAATGGTGGTTTCCGAAGCATTTATGTTGATGAGATTGAGGTCGATGAAGAGAATGCAGTTATATATGAGTGCATTCCTACATTCAAAGGTGTGAGTGCCATCAAGGACCTCGACCCATATACTGTTCAGTATGCTGCCACCAGTGCTGCCACACTTGGCATCGTATATGAGAAGGCAGAAGGGGAGGGTCACATGGTTGCAAAAACAGGAACACCAAGCACTATAGCCCCTGTTCCTTCACAAGGCATCATAGAGGTGCGCAATGCTAATTTCTCAGGAGATGTTTCCTCTTTGACATGTATAATGAAGGGCAATGGCAGTGTCTCTGTTCGACTTGATGACAAGGATGGTGCCGACATAGCACTCATCAACAGCACTGGTGACGGTTGGGAGGAAGTGACAACAGAATGTTTCAGCACTCCAACCGGCAAGCACAACATCTATCTGATTCTAAAAGGAGAAGTGGAACTTGACAAATGGGTGTTTGGCGAAGATGCACAGAGCGGTATTGGCTCTGTTTCAAATGACAGCGGGGAAATGACAAATGACAACATTTATGATCTCCAAGGCCGCCGACACTCTTCAGCTACACAGAGAACAAGAGGCATTTATATCACTAACGGAAAAAAGTATTTGTCTAAGTAAACAACCGTCACATCTCATTTCATACATCTCATTTCATCCCTCTACAGCTCCCTGACACACCATGTTAGGGAGTTTTTTTTTATTTCTCCCTCTTGGCCCTCAACCCTTTAGGGGTGCTTGTTCCCGAAGGGTCTCAAGAAGGGGGCGGAAGGATTACATCAGGTCATCATAAGAGATTGACGCAACAGCTCTGTATATTTAAGAGAAAGCACCTTACACCTTATTATTTTATTGTGGCCTCTTAAGTTGTAATTTATTATACAACAAACAAAATTCCGTTAAAATAAAGCTTAATGATAATATTTCGAGAGGGAAGTACCTTTCTTGACTCAATAGGGGCTTATTTCTGCTTTTTATTTATGCTATTTATCATAATGCCGAATCATAGCAAATATAATGATATATGCTATACCTAATTATATTATAACAAATAATACAAGGTTTTAGAAGCATTCGTACTAACAATGATTATATAAAATAAGCCCCTGATTTCTAAATTTTATCAGGGGCTTTTATATTTGAGTGGTTTGGACGATGAATTACAGACCGAGGTCTTTCTTTATTAACTCAATCTTTTCGTTTGCTGCTTTTGTGCAACGCTCATAACATCCGGCACACTTCATTGTGTTGTCCTTTACCTCAGTATAGAACTTTATCTTTGGTTCTGTTCCTGACGGACGAACGCTAATCTTGGTGCCATCCTCGCAGAACCATTGCAGTACGTTGCTGGTCTCAGGCATGTCAATCTTCTCAACCTTGCCATCGGCATAGGTCTGCTCCAGAGTCTTGTAGTCTTTCCACAGGCACACCTTAGAGCCACCGAGTTCCTTAGGAGGATTGTTGCGGAAGTTCTCCATCATAGCCTTAATCTCGTCAGCACCGCTCTTTCCTGGCTTTACTACGTTGATAGTCACTTCTTTAGAGAAGCCATACTCCTGATAGATATTCATCAGCAAGTCGTAGAGAGTCATGCCGTTGTCCTTTGCCCATGCTGCAATCTCACAGATGAGACAGATACTTGCGGGTGAATCCTTGTCACGTACCTTGTCAAATGGCAGGAATCCGAAACTTTCTTCACCACCGCCGATGTATTTCTTCACACCTTCATTGATGCGTATCTCGTTTGCAATCCACTTGAATCCTGTGTAGCAGTCCTTGAGTTCTACACCGTTCTTGTCTGCAATCTTCTTGATAACCTCTGTGGTAACAATGGTCTTCACGAGGAACTCGTTGCCCTTGAGTTGTCCCAGTTTCTTCTTGTTTGCTATGATATACCAGCAGAACATCATGCAAGTCTGGTTTCCGTTGAGGATTTCCCACTCGCCCTTGTCATTGCGGCATACAATGGCCAGACGGTCAGCATCAGGGTCGCTGGCAATCACAAGGTCAGCATTCAGACGTGTTCCAAGCTTCATACCGAGTGTCATTGCCTCTGCATTCTCTGGGTTTGGAGAAACAACTGTCGGGAAGTTACCATCAATCACCATCTGCTCTGGCACCACATGAATGTTCTGGAATCCCCATGAACGGAGTGCCTCAGGGATAATCACACGACCTGTTCCATGCATTGGAGAATAAACAATGTTGAGGTCTTTGTGGCGAAGGATGACATCCTGGTCAACCATTGCCTCCTTGACAGCCTGCAGATAATCCCAGTCCATCTCACCACCGATAATCTCGATGAGTTCTTTGTTGGGCTCGAACTTCACATCCTCAATCTTCACCTTGTTCACCTCGTCGATGATACCCTTGTCGTGCGGAGCCAGCACCTGTGCTCCATCCTCCCAGTAAGCCTTGTATCCATTGTACTCTTTAGGGTTGTGCGATGCTGTAACATTTACTCCAGCCTGTGCTCCCAACTGCCTGATAGCGAATGAGATTTCAGGTGTAGGACGAAGACTCTCAAAGAGATAAGCCTTGATTCCGTTGGCAGAGAAGATGTTAGCCACAGTCTCTGCAAACTGACGTCCATGATTGCGGCAGTCATGGCCAACAACCACCGAGAGGTCTGTCCTGCCTGGGAAAGCCTTCAATATATAGTTGGCAAAGCCCTGAGTGGCCATACCCACCACATAGACATTCATACGATTTGTGCCAGCACCCATAATGCCACGCAGTCCACCAGTACCAAACTCCAGCGAGCGATAGAAACTGTCTATGAGGTCTGTCTTGTCAGGATTGTCCAGCATGGCCTGAACCTCCTTGCGTGTTTCCTCGTCAAATGAAGGAGAAAGCCATTGCTTGGCAGCCTGTTCACACTGAGCGATAAGTTCTTTGTTATTTTCCATACTATTAATTTGTTTATGATTAGTGTTTAATTGTTCTAATTGCAAAGTTAATCATATTTTTTTAATTACATCGAAAGATGTGACGATTTTTCATTTTTTAATATATTATTTACAAAACTATGTTGCTCATGCGAGTGAAAAGTGCTACCTTTGCAGCCACAATTTAGCAACGACAATGGAAATCTATTTCACAGGAATAATCATAGCAGTAAGCACATTCCTCATCATCGGACTGTGCCACCCACTTGTAATAAAGACAGAATACTACAGCGGAACAAAACTGTGGTGGACATATCTCGTGGCTGGACTGGCATTCGTTGCGGCAGCATTTTTCATCGAGAATGTAATCATTTCGTCTATCCTGGGAGTGACAGGAGCATCTCTGCTGTGGGGCATCGGAGAACTCTTTGCGCAGAAGAAACGCGTGGAGAAAGGATGGTTCCCGATGAATCCCAAGCGCAAGCATGAATACAACATGGACAATGACGAAGGCCTCTGCCCTATTCACGGAAAGAAGATGAAGCATCCTGCAAACTACAACAACGAATGAAGACTACCCTGCTGCTAATAGGAAAAACCGACAACAAGCACATCTCCGCATGCATCAACGACTATGTTGAACGCATTGGTCACTATATGCCTTTCGACATCACTACCCTGCCAGACATCAAGAACACCAAAAACCTCACCGAAGAACAGCAGAAAGAACAGGAAGGAAAAGCCATGCTAAGGCTCATTCAGCCATCAGACTACGTGGTTCTCCTCGACGAACATGGCAAGGAACTCCGCAGCATAGAGTTCGCTGAGTGGATAGAAAAGAAACAAATCACAGCCCGACGACTCATATTTATAATAGGAGGACCATACGGCTTCTCCCCCACCCTATACCAACGTGCCAATGAACTCCTCTCCCTTTCCCGCCTTACATTCTCTCATCAGATGGTACGACTGATATTCACAGAGCAAATATACCGGGCATGCACAATAATAAAAGGCGAACCTTACCATCATGAGTGATAAGGTAATTACTATTCACATAATTGTTTCTTTGCGAACAAACGATTATTTCACTAACAATTTTGTAAAAAAAGCACTCATTTCTTTGTAAATTAAAATCGTTATAGTACTTTTGCATGTAATTTATAAACAAAAGACAAAAGAACTATGAACAAGAAAACTGTCTTTATGACGTTACTGTTACTTGCAGTCGTCATGTCTGGCTATTGTCAAATACCACAAGTTACCGTGAAGACAATGAACGGAAAAACGGTTCGCACAGACACCTTGACCAATGGAGGGAAACCTATAATCATTGATTTCTTCGCTACATGGTGCAAGCCATGCAACCGCGAACTGGATGCAATAAGTGAGGTGTATGCCGACTGGCAACAGGAAACTGGGGTAAAACTCATAGCGGTATCAATAGACGAAGGACAGAACACCAACAAGGTTAAACCTTTTGTTGACAACCATGGATGGGAGTACGAGGTGCTGCTTGACCCCAATGGTGACCTGAAACGTGCATTAGGCATACAGATGATACCCTATGTGCTCATTGTTGACGGCAAGGGGGACATAGTTTACCGTCATGCAGGTTATACAGACGGTGCTGAGTTCGAATTAATAGAAAAGGTCAGGGAACTGACAAAAGGAAACGAATAATACAGGAGGACGCTAATGAACAGACAGGTATTGTCGCTTATCGCCATCTGTTGTTCTCTGGCCATTGATGCCCAGACGCAACAAGGTGTCACGCTGCACGGAACAATACAGAGCGATATGTTGTTGCCACAAAACGACAACGAGATAGGTGCCGAAAAGACTGGCGACTTTCTTACCAACACATATGTTGACTTGCTGTTGCAGAGCCAACATGTGGATGCTGGTGTCAGAATGGAATATCTGGAACATCCTCTGCCTGGCTTTGAGAGCGATTTCAAAGGCTGGGGTGTACCCCACTTCTGGGTAAAAGGTCGTCTGGGATGTGCTGAACTGACAGCAGGCACGTTCTACGAGCAATTTGGGTCGGGTCTTATCCTACGCACTTATGAAGAACGCTCATTGGGAATAGACAACTCGCTGCTGGGAGGAAGACTTGTAGTGAAACCAATGAAAGGTATGACGCTGAAAGCCTTGTCGGGCAAGCAACGCAGATACTGGAAATGGAACAAGTCGCTGGTGAGTGGCGTAGATGCCGAAATAGCCCTGAACGAATGGATTCCGAAGTTGAGTCAGACAGAAACAGAACTCACATTAGGTGCCTCATGGGTTAATAAATACGAAAAGCAAGAGGATATCTTCGTGGATGCCACACACAAACTGAACCTGCCTAAGTTTGTCAATGCATGGGACGTGCGAGCAACATTGAACAAAGGACCATGGAGCCTGCTTGCCGAGTATGCACAAAAAACACAAGACCCCTCTTTCGACAACGGATATACATATAGGAAAGGAACGGCTGCGCTCTTCTCCGGGTCTTACTCGAAGAAAGGACTGAGCATGCTGCTGCAGGTGAAACGTAGCGAGAACATGTCGTTCCGCAGCAGGCGGTCAATGATTGGTTCATCTTCGTTCATCAACCACTTGCCGGCATTTACCCAAGACCATACTTATGCCCTGGCTGCCCTTTATCCCTACGCCACCCAACTTGCAGACGGCGAATGGGCATGGCAGGCTGAAATAGGATACAACTTCAAGAGGAACACCACTCTGGGAGGTCGTTATGGCATGAACGTGAAACTGAATTACTCGCATGTGCGATGGGAAGGTACCATCAACTACCAGGACATTGATGTGCAAGTGACGCGCAGGCTGACAAAAGACTTCAGGCTAACACTCATGTACATGAACCAAATATACAACAAGACCGTTGTTGAGGGCGAAGGTGGCAGGGTGCACAGCAACATCTTCATCGCCGACGGCAAGTGGCAGATGGCTCCCAAGACCTCTTTGCGCACAGAACTGCAATACCTTACTACCTCTGACGATCAAGGCGACTGGGCATACGCACTAGTCGAACTTTCGTTGGCACCCCATTGGATGGTTTCGGTCAGCGACATGTACAACGTAGGGGAAACACATATTCACTACTATCTGGGTGGCGTGGCATTCAGCACAGGTGCCCATCGTCTGCAATTGGGCTATGGACGCACCCGTGCCGGATATAATTGCTCTGGAGGAGTTTGCCGATACGTGCCTGCCAGCAAGGGTTTCACTCTGTCATATCACTTTAACTTCTAACGCCCATGAACATCAAGAAATATATTCTTTTCGCTTTTGCCACGCTTACCTTCATGGCGTGTAGCAATATTGATGAAGACGACAGGCTAATATACGTCAAGCCTGCAGCAATTAAGAGAAGCGTACTGCTGGAAGACTTCACAGGACAGCGATGCATCAATTGCCCAATGGCAAATGACGAAATCAAACTATTGCAAGAGCAGTATGGCGAGGACAACGTCATAGCCGTGAGCATTCACTCTGGACCTCTGGGCTTTCATACTACACCAAAGTATGCAGGACTGAGCACCGATATAGGCGACGAGTACTTTAACTACTGGAAATTGGACTATCAGCCCGTGGGAATGATAGACCGAAGAGGCGCATGCGAATATACAACATGGAACACGCGCATACGTGAGGAACTGGAGAAAACTGCGCCTGTTGATATAAAAATCACCATACTGCCTGACGGAAATGTACTGGCAAACGTGACGGGTGTTGACGGAAATACCACAGGCAAACTACAGTTATGGCTCACTGAAGACAACGTGACCGCATTCCAGATGATGCCTGACGGAACCCGTGACGACAACTATCTACACCAGCATGTATTACGGGCTGCCATCAATGGCACATGGGGCGAGGATATCAGAGTCAACGAGGGAGAGACCGTTAGCACCAAGGCCTATGCCCTACCCATTTCATCTGAATGGAAAACGGCAGATCTCTCTGTCGTTGCATTTGTCTATAACGAACAGGGAGTACAGCAAGTAACTAAAGTCAAATTATAGGATATAATCATAATAATTAAATATGTAAGCGTATGAAGAAACATTTACTTCTGACATTAGCCGTATTGTTGTTGACTGCAACAACGGCTAAAGCACAAAGTTTTGAGTTCCGTTATCAAGGCAATACTGTTCCCGAAGGTGGCACAGTAACGATTGCAGCCGTTCCCGATGAATTCGGTTTCGGAGAATACTGGTGTGAGAGCAATCCCAGCAGCAACCCCAATAACGGATTGATACTGAAACTGCTTTCTGGTACCACAGCCAGCGGAACTGCCAATATCAACATCGAACGAAACACCATGAACCCGCAGACACTTAAATGGTGTATGGGCGGCGAATGCTCGTTGTTGAACGACAAGACCTCTCTCGACAAGACCTTCTCTGTAAGCAATGGCAGCGTGCAAGTACAGTTCGACGCAGAGAACTGCCGTAACGAGGGCGATTTGCTGGCTACACTTACCGCCACCATTGGCACCGAGACACATTCGGTAAAGATTCTATTTACCTATGGAACATCAGACATTAACAACGTCAACGGCGATATCCAGCAGGATAACGTTTATTTCGACCTAAATGGCCGTCGTGTTGACAATCCGACAAAGGGCGTTTATATCACCAATGGTAAAAAAATAGTAATCAAATAACAGTTATTGTATATTAAAACATTAAACATATGAAAAAACATTTTTTACTCCTTTGTGCCATAATGATGGCAGTTTGCAGTTATGGACAGACATGGATGAAGAAAGGCAATCTGGAAAGGGCTCCGTTTAAGGTTCCTTTCAAGGCAAACAAAGCAACCATTACTCCCGAGGAAGGACAATTCTGGTGGGGGTACATGTCTGATACGGATTTAAGCACTACAAATGGTATTGGTACAGGAGCGACTAATATTCCTTTCTTGGCTGCCATCTATGTGCCAGCCAATCATGATGTAATTGGCAGAGGAAAAATCAAGGCTGTACGTGTGTACGTACAGAGTGGACTTGGCAAAACCATGAAAGACGTCAGCGTATGGATTTCTGCAAACAAGCCAGCCACACTCGCCGCTGCCGACTATGTGCAGTCCGTTGCCAGTCTATCAGACGGAGCCAATGACATAGTGCTTGACACACCGTTCGATATCAATGGACAAGCATTCTACGTTGGTTATGCCATTACTAGTTCTAACGCCTATCCTATCATGTGCTGTGGTAACGAGTCGACTCCCAACACACTCCTTATCAGCGCGCCAGGACGTATGGAATGGATAGACGCGTACAATGAAGGATATGACTTCGGTAAACTGGCATTACAGATACTTATAGAAGGAGCCGACCTCCCTTCATACAGCGTCTCGCCAGCAGATTTCGGTACCGTATGTGTAGAGAAGAACGCAACAACTACCCTGCCTGTCACCATCACCAATACAGGCAAGGAGACTGTCACCTCTATCAGTTACACCATAACAACCGGCAGCAACTCCACAGAAGAAAAAACCATAAGCACGACCCCCATTCCGTCATTCGCACAGGGAACTGCAAATATCGAATTGGCAGCCGATGCCGAGACAAAGAAATTTGACAAGACGCTGACCATCACTAAGGTAAACGGTGAAGCCAATGGGGCTGCTAAAAATACTGCTCAAGGCACTCTCATCACCGTTACTGAAAAACCACAGAGTGTACCAGTCATCGAGGAGTTCACCGGAACATGGTGCGGATGGTGTCCTGTAGGTTTCGCGGGAATGCAGTATGTACACGACACCTACGGTGACCAAGTGGTACTTATCGCTGTACACTATAATGACCCAATGCAAACTAGCGACTACACATCTATTCTGAATCGAGTAGATGGTTTCCCCAGTTCTTTCGTCAATCGTACCGTTGACCTGTACCCTCATCCACTCAACTTCCAGTCATACATTCCTGTAGCACTCGCACACACCACTCTCGGCACAATCGCAGTAAATGCCGAATGGGATAATGAAGACATGAGTGCCATAAAGATAGACACCCAGACCAAGTTTGTCTATTCTGACGACAATGGCCAATACAGCATCGCCCTTGTACTTGTTGAAGACGGAATGAAGGGCTCAGGCTCCACATGGGCACAGACCAATAACCTGAGTAACAATAGTGATTACTCAGATATAAAATTCTGGTATGAGGCGCCAGCCCGCGTAACAGGTCTTGAGTTCGACCATGTCGCTGTTGGAGCATGGAACATCGCAAATGGTTTGGCCAATTCGGTAAGTGCTACTATTGTAGCAGACGAGATACAGGACTATAGTTATACTGCTGACATCACTTCGAAGACAGTTATTCAGGACAAGACGAAACTTAAAGTCGTAGCCCTGCTTATTAACAAGAGTGACGGTTCCATCATCAACGCTGCTCAGACAACAATCGACGACTATACAACAGGCATCAACGATGCAAGCAGCGACAACGCAGTTGAGACGGCTCGCTACAATATCAATGGCCACAAGATAAATGCTCCTCAGCATGGCGTGAACATCATACGCATGAGCGACGGCACCGTGAAAAAGGTTGTGATTAAGTAAGAGAAGAATGGAGTTCACTCCATTTCTTCCAAACATAAATGATATAATTAAAAGAAGAAAGATTCGCCTGTTACAAGCGAATCTTTCTTTTATTATACCCATGTACTTCGTATTTTCGCCCCTATCCTATCAAAGGATAAAAGCGGCATTGTCAGGTATGCTTCCTAAGGTGGCCAGGTATGCTTCCTGAGGTTGTCAGGTATGCTTCCTGAGAAGGTCAGGAGGCACAAGTGACAACATCTGTTGATGCAAGTGTGGCGTATGTTATTTCTCAACACTTAGCACAACATTCATGGGCGAATGAATGGCATCTATGGTTTGCTCTGAACGGAGTTTCCACTCGTCCATTGTGCGCACATCATTCTTGCTCCATGCAGAACCAAAGTAATAAGTGAAACGAGTGCCTGGGGTGTATGACTTCACACCAATCACATGACCAGCATTACCGTTCTGACGGTCTTGCTCAGTATAGAGATAGCGCGTGTAGTCGATGCCTTCAGGGAATAACAAGCCTACGAATATTTGGAAGTTCTGTTTCGTAGGATTATCTGTGGGGTCGGCATAGAGTGCCATGTTGCTGGCAAGATACATCGTCTCGGTGTCCTCGGGATGAACCACGATACCTGCTGCCAAGTCGCGCTTATCCGTGAGACCATCATACCACACCGTACAACGGTTGAAGTTGGAACCTTTGTCAAGACTGATGATGCGATGCTCCACAACGTTCTTGTCTTTTCCTATAGTAGCAGGATTATAATCAACACGAACAGTAAAACGCAATGGTCCGTTGTCAAGTATCTGGTAGTCGCGATAGCAGTATGGCAACACCAGTTCGCCATTATCCATCAAGGCAGGAGCACCGCCTCCCAGAGTTGGACCTACCTTATAACAGTCGAGTCCATAGCCGTGGTCGAAGTGATAGGTTGTGGCTTCCTCCATGTCGAGAGCCTCCTGTGTCTTACCTTCCTTCTTCAGTTTCTCTATGGCATGATGGTTAGAAAGTTCTGTATTGTAGCGTTTCTCCACCTCAAGGTCGGGGGTGTTCTTCACCCACACGTCCACTCCGAAGGCACGTTCCTTGTTGCGTTGCAACGCAGGTCCGTAAATACGGTAGGCTGTGCGGTCATTCTCCCATGCTATGTCGTCCACTCGCTCAGGATATTGTCTGCCTGTAACGAACACCTTAGGCTCGCGCGGAGTGCCCTTTTCGACGGAGAACTCTGCCTTTCCACATGGGCGCACGCTGGCGTCAACGAGCAACAGGCTGTCGTGTGTGAGTTGGTAACCCACCTGCTGTCCAAGAGCGTTCTTCACTATCACAGGCGAGCCATAACTGATGCCCAACTTCTCGTAGAGTTGCAGGGCAGATACTTCAACGACCTCTTGCCGTTGCACTTTTTCGTCGTTATTGACGATGATTTTCACGTTCTGTGCCCCCGCACTTGCAGCAAGCATACTGAGGGCGATAATGTTTAGCAGTTTCATTATTAGTTTATAAGTTTGTTTGTTTTTATTTATCGTCTTATTTCAGCATTTCACAGAAATGGTTCTTTATCTGTCTGAGCAGATGATAGCGTGTGTTGCCGCCATATATGCTGTGATTGCGGTTGGTGTAGATGTTCATCTTAAAGTCCTTATCAGCCTGAACCAGTCGCTCTGTGTATTCGAACGTGTTCTGAGGATGCACGTTGTCATCGGCCAGTCCGTGACATATCAGCAGCGAGCCATGCAGGTCGTTGGCACGGTTCATGGGGTTGATGTCGTAGCCAGTGGGGTTCTCCTGTGGTGTGCGCATGTAACGCTCGGTGTAGATGGTGTCATAGAAACGCCAGTCTGTTGGTGGAGCCACAGCCACTCCGGCAGCAAACGTCGCCCTACCCTCGCTCATGCTCATCAGGGTGTTGAAACCACCATAACTCCATCCCCATATACCTATCCTGTCGCCATCGACAAAGGGCAGCGACTTCAGATAGATGGCTGTCTCTGCCTGGTCTTTAGCCTCCAGTTCACCAATGTGCAGGTATGTGCATTTCTCAAACTCGGCTCCACGGCAGCCAGTACCACGACCGTCAACACACACTATGATGAAACCTTGCTGGGAGAGATAGTGGTCGTAGAGACAACCCTGCCCCATTGAGCCGACGCGCCAAGAGTTAACGACCTGCTGACTGCCAGGCCCGCCATACTGCCACATGATGACCGGATACTTCTTCGACGCATTGAAGTCCTTCGGCTTTATCATTATGCCGTTGAGTTCCACACCTTCAGAGGTCTTAAATTTGAAGAACTCTTTATCTCCCAATTGCATTCCTGCCAGCGTGCTCTTTAGTTTGGCATTGTCAACAAGTGTCGCAATTGTCTTGCCGTCACGGCTCTGCAAGGTGTATCTATAAGGAGTGTTGCAGTCGCTCCATGTATTCACGAAATACTGATAGTTGGTGCTGAATATTGCGCTGTTCCATCCTTTCTGCTGGGTAAGTCGGCTCTGCTTTCCTTTCTTGTCGGCAGCATACACCTCGCGGTTCATAGGGTCGATGCCTGCCGCTTGATAATACACGGTGGATGTTGCCTCGTCGTAGCCGTATAGTTGGGTCACCTCATGCTCTCCGCTTGTGAGTTGTCGCTCTAGAGAGCCGTTGATGTCATAGAGATAGAGTTGCATTTTGCCGCTGCGGTCGCTCGGCAGAATGATGTGCTGCTGGGTCAGCATGATGCCGTCCATAGCCTCTTCTTTGACATACTTGTCCACCTTTTCCTTAATAAGCAGTTGGCTGAGTGTTGAAAGAGGATTAACCGCATAAAGGCACAGTTCGTCTTGATGGCGGTTCATCGTGTAAACCACTATCTTGCTGGCATCGGCAGTTGCTTTTATTCTTGGTATATAGCCCTCTGAAGGCACAGGAACATCAAGTTTGCGCGTCTGATGCGACTTCACGTCATAACTCATAACGCTTACTGTTGAATTCTCCTGCCCCGCCTTGGGATACTTATATGAATACTCTCCAGGATAGGTTGCCAGTTCTGGACGTTCGGGATAAGCGCCTTTAAACATCTGCAGGGCGTATGTCTTAACACGGCTCTCGTCATACCTTATCCAGCAGAGCAACGTGCCGTCGGCATTGAAGGTCATTGCGGTGCTGAATCCGAACTCTTCCTCGTTCACCCAGTCGGGTATTCCATTGATTATAGTGTTGCGTTTGCCGTCCTTTGTCACCTGACTCTCCGAGTTGTCATAGAGCAACTTCACGAGGAAGATGTTGTTGTCTCGCACGAAAGCCACCTGCAAGCCATCATTCGACCAAACAGGCGACTGCTGCGGCCCATTATCCGAAAGACGCTCAAGACGCTTGCTTGCTATGTTATAAATATAATAGTCGGCAGTAAAAGAGTGACGATAGATGCGCTTGGTGTTTGTTTGAATGAGCATCTTCTTGCCGTCAGGACTCAAAATGTAGCCATCGAAATCCTTGATGGTAAGGTTGTTCGTTGTGTTTTTGTCAAAGAGGACAGCCGTCTGCTTGCCTGTCTTGAACGAATATTGCACTATGCTGTTGCCGTCGTCACTTATCTGGGCATAACTCTCACCGTCGGGCATGGGAGTGATGTCGCTAAGATATTGTGGCGCATATCGGCCATTGGTGATGTCTCTCAGTTCAAGAGACTGTTGGGCAACAATGCTTACAGCAGAAAAAATTGTCGTAACAAAGAGTAAAAAAAGTCTTTTCATCGTAGATTAATCATTTAATTTGTGGCAAAGTTAAGAATAATTTGCTACATTTGCAAAGTTTATGTCTTAAAAACACTTATGGAAGAAACGAAACACTATAACGACTTCAGCACCTGGCTGAGACATCAACTGGGGTGCAAGGTGCAGAAGATAAGTATCGATGCTGGTTTCTCTTGTCCCAACAGAGACGGCACACTTGCAACTGGTGGCTGTGTTTTCTGCGATAACAAGGCGTTTTCTCCTGCATATTGCAGAGGCAATAAGAGTGTGAAAAGACAAGTGGAAGACGGCATTTCGTTCTTCAAGAGGAAATACAAAGATATGAAATATCTTGCATATTTCCAAGCGTTTACAAACACCTATGCTCCCGTTGAACATCTGAAGAGTCTCTATGAGGAAGCACTTAGCGTTGAAGATGTTGTTGGCATTGTGATTGGCACACGTCCAGATTGTGTCTCAGACGACATCCTGAACTATCTGGAAGAACTCAACCGTCAGACTTTCATGATTGTGGAGTATGGCATAGAGAGCACAGACAACAAGATGCTGAAGCGCATAAACCGCGGTCATACCTACGAGTGTTCTGTAAGAGCAGTAGAGAGAACAAAGGAGAGAGACATTCTGGTGGGCGGTCATGTGATACTCGGCCTGCCAGGAATGACAGAGGAAGACAGCATAATGGAGGTGGAAAGACTCAACAATACACAACTCGACATCCTGAAACTCCATCAATTACAGGTTGTAAAAGACACCAGATTGGCTGAGGAATACCTCGAAAAACCATTTAAAGTGTTTAATATCGACGAATACATCAGGCTTGTCGCAACTTTGATACAGCACATACGGCCTGACATGATACTCGACCGTTTCATCTCGCAGTCGCCTGCGGAAATGCTGATTGCACCTAAATGGGGAATAAAGAACTATGAATTTGCAAACGCCCTTGATAATTATCTCGCAAAGAATAACATATATCAAGGAGCATAGGGATGTTTACTGGATTCCAGTTTCTTCTATTATTTCACTGTAATCATTATTTACAAGCAATTGAAGAATGGTCTTTGTGGAGTTCTTCAACATGTGGGTATTAATGCTGTCAACATACTTTGTTGTGAACAGATGGTTGCCTGTAATCATGTTAACAACCCACATAATCTTGCCGAAATGCAAGTCACGCTCCACTTGTGGTCGATTCTCGAAATTATCAAGAGGATAGACACTAAGCAAATAGAAACACAGACAGTCAGGCACAATATAACTTCGTGTCATGCTCTCGCGCTGACTTCGGCTATAGTACTTGCGGTAGATGGAATAATTCTCGCCCATGTACTTGTCAAGAGAAATGCCGACAACGCCATCACCTATTATTATACTATGTTCCAAGTCACCTATCTGAGCATAAAATGCAGGAACAGTTAGGTCTGGGATATATGTCTTCAACTTGTCAAATGCGTCGTTAAGACTGGCGTTAATGTCATCCATGTTGGCATATTCTGCTTCCACGTCAGAGATGAGCACCTGTAACGTACTGTCTTGATAGTATTTAAGAAAAGTCTTGCTTATTTCCGGATCATTTACTTCTCCTATATGAAGAATATCCTCAATCAACGTGCGTGTCTCAATTGGAAACTCGGTGTTCATCTGTTGTAAGGCGGCAAAATCACCTGTAGTGAGATACTGACTTTGCAACCTATCATAGCGTTTCACCTCTATTCGTTGGGGCATATCATCATCGTTTGGACGCAACTTATATTCGCATCCAGAGCAAAGCAATACTATTGAAATAATAACAAGAATGTACTTCCTCACAACGACAATTTATTAAAAACTGTTGCAAAAGTACAAATTTCATTTCAAACAACCAAACTTTTATTAAAAAAAATTAATATCGGTATGAAAGTTCACATTGTTTGATGAACAAATGAGCACTTTGTTTTATGGAAGAAATGGATAAAAAAATCCCCTCCAAAAACTGGAGGGGATATTAGAATTCTTATGTTGTGAGATGATTAATGCATATACCCTGCTTGTACCATTCATAAAGTCGATGAATGCCTTCGTCAATCTCAACTTTATGATGCCATCCGAGGTTATGCAGTTTCGTGACATCGGTAAGTTTACGTGGAGTTCCGTCTGGTTTAGAAGAATCCCAACGCAACTCACCTTTGAAACCAATCTCGCTGATTATCTTCTCTGCGGCTTCACGTATTGTAACTTCCTTGCCAGTACCCACATTGATGTGGCAGTTGCGAATCTCCTTCTGTCCTGGCTCGTAGGTGTCCTTGAAGTCAACATTAAGAAGAACGTGAACACTTGCATCAGCCATCTCCTCACTCCACAAGAACTCGCGCATCGGAGAACCGGTGCCCCAGAGGGTTACACTATCAGGACGAATTCCGAACTTAGCAAGTTTCTCAAGAATCTCTTCGTTAGTGTTGCTACCGTTAACGCCTTCTACCGGTCTAAGGTTGATGTCCTTACGCACTGCATCCCAGTCGTTCTCATTAAGACACTTTGCAAGATGCACCTTTCTTATCATTGCCGGCAACACGTGGCTGTTCTCAAGATGGAAATTATCGTTTGGTCCATAGAGGTTGGTTGGCATCACAGCAATGTAGTTACAGCCATACTGTATGCTGAAACTCTCACACATCTTGAGTCCTGCTATCTTAGCAATGGCATATGGCTCGTTGGTATATTCCAGTTCGCTTGTCAGCAGAGCCTCTTCCTTCATTGGTTGCGGAGCCATGCGTGGATAGATGCATGTGGAACCGAGGAAAAGCAGTTTCTTAACTCCGTGTCGATAACTCTCACCAATCACGTTCTGCTGTATCTGCAGATTTTGGTATATGAAGTCTGCTCGATATTGAAGATTTGCCATGATGCCTCCCACATGTGCTGCAGCAAGAACCACTGCCTCTGGCTGCTCTTCATCGAAGAACTTCTTAACAGCAACGGGATCAAGGAGGTCAAGTTCTTTGTGCGACTTGCCTACGAGGTTATTATAGCCTCTACTCTTCAAGTTGTTCCAAATGGCAGAACCCACCAGTCCGTGGTGTCCTGCAACATATATCTTTGAATCTTTGCTAAGCATAACTGACGTGATTATTCTGCCACCTTGGCCTTTAAGTATAACTTCCTGACGAACTTCATATCGTGGTCAACCATAATCTTTACCAACTCCTCGAAGGTTGTCTTACGCGGATTCCATCCGAGAATGTCCTTAGCCTTTTGTGGGTTGCCAAGCAACTGGTCAACCTCTGCTGGGCGGAAATACTTAGGATCAACCTCTACGAGAACCTTACCCGTGTTCTTGCCGATACCCTTCTCGTCAACTCCCTCGCCCTTCCATTCAAGTTCTATGCCAACATGATGGAATGCCAAAGTAGCAAACTCACGAACAGTGTGGTACTCGCCTGTTGCTATCACGAAGTCGTCTGGCTCGGGTTGCTGAAGGATAAGCCACATACATTCTACATAGTCTTTTGCATATCCCCAGTCGCGCAACGAGTTGAGGTTACCAAGATAGAGTTTGTCTTGCATGCCCTGCACGATGCGTGCTGCCGCCAGAGTTATCTTACGCGTAACGAATGTCTCGCCTCTGCGCTCACTTTCATGATTAAACAGAATACCATTGCAGCAGTACATGTTGTACGACTCGCGGTAGTTCTTCATAATCCAGAAACCATAAAGTTTGGCAACTGAATATGGGCTGCGTGGGTAGAATGGCGTTGTCTCAGACTGTGGAACTTCCTGCACCTTTCCGTAAAGTTCTGATGTGGAAGCCTGATAGATGCGGCAAGAATGCTCTAAGCCACAAATGCGGACTGCTTCAAGCAGACGAAGCACGCCTACAGCATCTGTATCGGCAGTATATTCAGGAACATCGAAACTCACCTTGACGTGACTCTGAGCCGCGAGGTTATAAATCTCTGTAGGCTTTATTTCTCCGATAATGCGGATAAGTGACGAAGAGTCGGTCATATCTGCCCAGTGAAGATTCACGAGACGAGCCTTCTTCATGTCGCGAACCCACTCGTCAAGATAGAGATGCTCTATTCTTCCAGTATTAAACGAACTGCTTCTGCGCAGCAAACCATGCACCTCATATCCTTTCTCGATTAGGAATTCCGCCAGATACGAACCGTCCTGACCTGTTATACCTGTAATTAGTGCTACTTTCTTTTCCATTTTGTAAAATTGTATTTTAGTTTTTGAAATCCTTTATTCTTTGTTCTTCAGACAACTTGCATATAAGCAATTTGCCGTCTTGCTCTGCGACAATATAGCCATCGAGACCCTGAATCACTACCTTGCTGTTCTGCAAGGTGTGAACTATACAATTGTAAGTCTCATACAACTGAACGTTATCTCCTATCACACTATTGCCATAAAGGTCGCGCTTTGTTTGCATCAAAAGCGAGCCCCAAGTGCCTAAATCGCTCCATCCAAAGTCCGCAGGGCACACAAATATTTCCTCTACTTCCTCCATAATGGCATAGTCAACAGAGATGTTCTCGCACTCCGGATAGCGTTTGTCTATCATTTCCTGCTCCTTGTCGGTGCCGTAGATAGGCAACATACTCTCGAAAATCTTGCTAAGAACTGGCTGGAACACGCGGAAAGCATTAACAATGGTACTTACATTCCAAATGAATATGCCTGCATTCCAGAAATAACTCTTGTCTTTGATATACTCCGTAGCCGTCTCCAGGTTTGGTTTTTCCTTGAAACTGTCAACGCGGTAGATTTCCTTGTTGCGCATGCTGCTCATCGAGAGGTCTGCCTGAATATATCCGTATCCTGTCTCCGGACGTGTAGGTTTCATTCCAAGAGTTACTATTGCATCGCTGTCTTCGGTGAAATCGAGGCATTGCTTCACTACCCTTCTGAACTCATCTACGTTTGTTACGATATGGTCGCTCGGTGTAACTACAACATTTGCCTTGGGGTCCTGGCTCTTAATACGCCAACTGACGTATGCAATACACGGCGCAGTATTCCTGCGGCAAGGCTCACAGAGCACATGGTCGGCAGGCATTTCGGGCAGTTGCTCTTTCACCACATCGGCATACTTCTTGTTTGTAACCACCCAGATATTCTCTTTATCTATAACACCTTCAAACCTGTCCATCGTGAGTTGGAGCAAAGACCTGCCCACTCCGAGGACATCAATAAACTGCTTTGGACGTTCATCGGTGCTCATAGGCCAGAACCTGCTACCTATTCCACCGGCCATAATTACCAAATGATTCCTGTTCTGCATGCTACAATAAAATTACTTAATAAAAATCTTCTTACCGTTTCTTATATATATACCTCTTGTAGGATACTGCACACGGCGACCTTGCAAGTCGTATATCGCATTGTCATGTGTGCTGCTTTCTGTGTCTTCTACTTGTATTATAGCATTTGTCGATTCGTAGTTATCATACGAAAAGGGCACGTTCACCTTACTTCCCCATATATACTCCTCAAGTCCGGGATAATCTATAAAGGGGTTGCGATTCTTTTGGATTTTATAGACTTCCGTGTTTCTCAGTATCTCCTTTTCACTAACGGGGTCTTCTCTCGACCAACGCATCAGCATGTCAAGATGCCATTGAACATAGGGCTTATATGACGAATTCGTAAGGACAGGCGAACTCCAACTTGTAATCTGGTTCTCATAGCGTGTTGCCATGTAGAAATAGTTACGGGCAAGGTCACCCTTATATTCATCATTGGGCTCAAACACTACTCCTGTATAGCCAGGAGTCTTACAATATCCTTTCTTGCTATATCCATTTGCACTTTTATAGTTATTGTTGTCATAAGCATTCGCATCTGTCTCTCCGTACGGACAGTCACTTCGTTTTTCGTTTACGAATCCGTCTGCCGGCATCACATGGAATAAATCTGTATACATAGGCATATTGCCATCGAACCAACTCTTTGGTAATGTGTGTTCACGATTATATGCATCGCCTTCTTTTTTGTGACTCCCCTTATCTTGGTTAACACCAAAAATATAATTAGATATGTTACTATATATGTCATAGACATGTATTCCATCAGATTTGATGTCTGTTGTCTCATATGCATCCCACACCTGCTTATATGACTGCTGGTTATATCCGTCAGAGATAATATTGCATAGCGAAGTCTTCAGCGAACTGCCTTTCTTCCCATCAGCATTCCAGTAATAATGTTCTGAATTGTTTGGCCCCTGTGCATTGGCAACAATGCTGCAGACAAAAGCCATGAATAATGATATATATACCTTGTATTTCATAATCGTCACGATTAAAAGATGGAACTTTACGTGTATTTGGTGCAAAATTACAACATATTTTCTAACTATGCAAATTTTGGCAAAAGTAACATTTGAAAATTGCATTTACATGACCTTTCTGTGCAAAAAGAATGTCTTTGAAAGGTGTTTTACAATACACAAATGCCACAACATACATCATAGACTGTCAGGAGATACACCTGAGACTGTCAGGAAGCATTCCTGAGGAGGTCAGGAGATATACCTGAGGAGGTCAGGAGGCATTCCTGAGACGACATGTTGGATTTACTATAAAATAAAAGAACAGCCCAAACCTAATTGGGCTGCCCTTCTTATTGAATACTGATTGCCAAATGGCTTATTTAGCGAACCATGCAACGATTGTCTCGTAGAGTTCCTGCTTGCCAGAAGTGGTCTTTGGCTCGTTAACTTCCTTACCGTAAGCGTAAACATCCTCGAGTGTGAGTTTGCCTTCCTCGAACTCCTTACCCTTACCAGCATCGAACGAAGCGTAGCGCTCCTTAACCATGTTGCAGATAGTGCCATCCTCGATGATAGCGGCAGCGTTCTCAAGAGCACGTGCCATAGCGTCCATACCGCTGATGTGAGCGATGAATACATCCTCAGGATCAGTAGAGTTACGACGCATCTTAGCATCGAAGTTTGTACCACCTGTGCCGAGACCTCCGTTGCGGATAATCTGCAGCATAGCCATTGTTAGGTCGTAGTTGTCGATTGGGAACTGGTCAGTATCCCATCCGTTCTGTGCGTCACCACGGTTAGCGTCGATAGAGCCGAGCATACCATTGTCAACAGCGCAGCAGAGTTCGTGCTCGAAGGTGTGACCAGCAAGTGTTGCGTGGTTAACCTCGATGTTCACCTTGAAGTCCTTCTCAAGACCGTGAGCCTTCAGGAAGCCGATAACGGTTTCTGTGTCAACGTCATACTGGTGCTTTGTAGGCTCCATTGGCTTTGGCTCGATGAGGAATGTACCCTTGAAACCCTTAGCGCGTGCATAGTCACGAGCCAGAGTCAGCATCATAGCCATATGCTCCTTCTCACGCTTCTGGTCGGTGTTCAGCAGGCTCATGTAGCCCTCGCGGCCACCCCAGAATACGTAGTTCTGACCACCAAGTTTGATAGTAGCATCGATAGCGTTCTTAATCTGAACGATAGCGCGAGCAACAACATCAAAGTCGGGGTTGGTAGAAGCACCGTTCATATAGCGCTTGTTGCCGAATACGTTGGCAGTACCCCAGAGCAGTTTAATCTGTGGGTTCTCAGCCATCTTCTGCTGTGCATAGTCGGTGATAGCCTTGAGGTTAGCCTCATACTCCTCTACAGAGTTGCCCTCCTCAACGAGGTCAACATCGTGGAAGCAGAAGAACTCGATGCCGAGTTTGTTCATGATCTCGAAACCAGCGTCCATCTTGTCCTTAGCGCGCTGTACAGCGTTGTCAGCCTTGTCCCACTCATACGAACGAGTCTGGCCTCCGAATGGGTCAGCACTTGCCTGTCCCAGAGTGTGCCACCATGCCATAGCGAAGCGGAGCCACTCCTTCATTGTCTTACCCATCACAACCTTATTAGCATCATAATAGTGGAATGCTAATGGATTCTTACTGTCCTTTCCCTCGAAAGGAATCTTTCCGATTTGTGGAAAATACTCTTTTGCCATAATTGTTTAAATAATTGGTTTATTATAATAAAATCCTTTAATTGATATTGCGCTTTTCTTATCGCAGATTCTTCTCCAACTGTGCCTTCCAGTTGTTGTAAGCAGCCAGATAAGCATAACGGTTGGCCAAGTCTGGCTCGATAACTGCGAGTTTCTTCAGTGTGTGGAATGCCTCCTCATTGTCCTTATAGATACCGCAGCCCATACCAGCCCCCTTAGCAGCACCAACCGAGCCGTCGGTCTCGTAGAGTTCGATTGTGGCGCCACTTACGCCAGCAAGCGTGTTTCGGAATATCTCGCTGAGGAACATGTTTGCCTTTCCTGCATGTATCTTCTTGATGTCCATACCCATCTGGGTCATCACCTCCATGCCATAGCAGAAACTGAAGACGATGCCTTCTTGTGCTGCACGCATGATATGGGCCTTTGAGTGCTTGTTGAAGTTGATGCCGCTGATAGAGCATCCAATCTCCTTGTTCTCCAGCACACGCTCTGCACCATTGCCGAAAGGAATAATGGTAACGCCCTCGCTACCGATAGGAATATTGGCCATCATGTCGTTCATGTCGCTATAACTGATGCCCTCGGGCGCAACATTACGACGAATCCAAGCATTCAGGATTCCTGTACCATTGATGCACAACAGAACGCCGAGACGGTCAAGTTCTGTTGTATAGTTAACATGGGCAAATGTGTTCACACGGCTCTTATTGTCGTAGTTGGCTTCACCAAGCACGCCGTACACGACACCTGATGTTCCTGCCGTAGAGGCAATCTCGCCTGGGTTGAATACATTCAGCGAAAGCGCGTTGTTGGGCTGGTCGCCGCCACGATAAGATATAGGTGTGCCCTCTTTAAGGCCTAACTCGTCGGCCGCCTCCTTTGAAACGACGCTCTGTACGGCAAATGTCGGAACAATGTCCGCAATCATATCTTCAGAGAATCCGAAGTAATCGAAAAGGAACTTAGCGGGTTTCTTCTCGCTGAAATCCCACATCATGCCTTCCGAAAGACCACTTATCGTAGTGTTTACTGTACCGCTAAGACGCATTGCAATATAGTCGCCAGGAAGCATCACCTTATAAATCTGGTCGTAGATCTCAGGCTCATTTTCCTTCACCCAAGCCAGTTTAGCGGCAGTAAAGTTGCCAGGTGAGTTGAGCAGATGGCTGAGACACTTCTTCTCGCCAAGGTCGTTGAATGCCTTTTCGCCATAAGGAACAGCACGTGAGTCACACCAGATAATGCTCGGGCGCAAAGCCTTGAGGTTCTTGTCAACACAAACAAGACCGTGCATCTGATAACTGATGCCGATAGCCTTGATGTCTTCGCCTTTGGCACCTGTGTCTGCCATTATCTTCTGCAGCGACTGTTTCGCATAATTCCACCATGATTGAGGGTCTTGCTCGGCCCAACCTGCCTTGACAGCAAGTATTGGTGCTTCCTTCTCAGGAAAGAACGCAGATGCAGCGGTTACACCAGTGTCGGCATCAACAAGCGACGCTTTAACCGATGAACTACCCACATCAAATCCTAATAAATACCTATTAGCCATAATAATATTTAGTTTAAGTTTTTATATATATTACGAATGAGAAAAATATTCCCCCCTTTTTATGCGATTATTTTTTGTTTTTTCCATCATCAGCCCACTTCAAGCAACATTGGGGAGTATGTTTCTTTATCGAAAAGCATTGTCAGACAGGCGTTTAACTCTTCTCGACTGGATGCCGCAAGATATTCTACTCCGTATGCCATACATAGTCCTTTTGCAGACGTGTTGTGCGACGCAGCGACGCAATCGTCTCTCGAAGGGCTGTTCTCAAGTCCTTTCAACTTGCTGAAAATGCCGCCACAACCATTGTTCAAGAGTATTATCCTCAGGTTGTTCTTTAGGTTCTTGTTCCACAAGGCATTAGCATCGTAGAAGAAAGATAGGTCGCCTGTCACGATGAAAGTCTTCTCGTTGACGGCAACGGAATAGCCTGCGGCAGTTGACAAGGAGCCTTCTATGCCGTTCACTCCCCTATTTACATATATATAATGTGTAGCATAGAGACATCCGTAACGTACCGATGTGCTGTTGGCATAATGAACATGACATTTCTCCGAACGTTTGTCAATTTCTTGCTCGAACAACCTGACAGTCTCTTCGTGTATGTTTTCCGATGAAATGGGCAAAAACCGACTTTTGCATCGATTAATTTCTCCATTCCATCGAGCATGAAACTCTGCGTCTGTATTATTGCCGTTATGCTCCGAAATGGCTGTTAGGACATCCTCCGCAGAACTTATAAGCATCGTGTTCATGTGCATTGTCACATCGTGCACATCCCCATCTTTGCTCACCATGCAAGTATTTGTGCACGAGAGAGTTCGCAAATAACGTTTAAGTAGTTTGCTAACAACCGTATCACCAATGTAAAGTATGAAATCAGGAGCATACAAGTCGTTTCCGGCAATATCGTCGAACATGCAGTCAAACCATGTAGCACCGCCATCAACAGACAATGGCTCGTGAAGCACCACGAATCGTTTCTTCAACTCACTTACGACCTCTGAAAGGTGTTCGCATCGCTTCAACTGCCCTATTACGATAATTGGGCGACGCGCATCAAGCAATGGCTTTATAGCGATTTCATCGATATGGCACGATGGCAACGCCATTTCAATCTTGCGTTCTACTGGAAGTGAAGGCGTCGAGAAATCAAAGAGAGGTTCGCTTATGGGCACATTGATGTGCACAGGGATGCCACCTTTCTTCTTCATAGATAAGAGTGCCTCGTTCACAAGCCTGTTGCAATGCCATCTGCTCTCATCATCGGACACTTCAGGAAGGCACACGCACTTGCCTACAAACACGCCGAAAGCATTGTCTTGCGGCATTGTCTGGCCGTCGAGTTGCCCTATCCATGCCTGCGGGCGGTCGGCGCTGATAACGACAAGTGGTCTATGCAGGAATGATGCCTCCGCCACCGCAGGCGACACGTTTAGCAATGCCGTGCCCGAAGTGACGCATACTGCCACCGCCGTATTGGTGGCCTGAGAGATGCCTAACGCAAAGAAACCTGCCGAACGCTCGTCTGTCACAGGGTAACATTGCAACTCTGGGCACACATAGAAGTTGTGAACCAGTGGAGCATTCCTGCTTCCTGGGCATACAACCACATGCCTTACGCCGTGTGCAACGAGCAATGTTGTCAGTATGTTTACGTTTTCCTTGCTGCTATACATTTCCTTATGCAATGATTCTTCTTATCGTTTCGAGTTTAGCCTCTGTCTCTTCCCACTCTTGCTGTTCTATGCTATCGGACAGTAAACCGCCGCCTGCGTAGAGCAAGAACTTGCCTTTCACCATCTGCAGACATCTGAGCGAAACAAACAGATGTGTTCCCGTGTCACTCAGCAGCGGTCCACTGAAGCCGCTATAGTAGTTCCTTGGTGCAAATTCGTTGTGAATTATGAACTCTCGTGTATCGTTCTTTGGCAATCCGCACACCGCAGGTGTTGGGTGAAGAGCAGCGATTAAATCGCCCAAAATTGATTTTTCTTCGAGCGAAAACACAAAGTCGCTCCTCAAATGTATCAGGTTTCCCGCTCTTGTTGTCTTCGGTCCCACCTCCTGAATATTATCAGAGTAATGCTCAAGACACTCCATTATATATGTAGCCACTATGCGCTGCTCCTGTATGTTCTTCTCGCTCCACAGTATGTCGGCAGAGCGCAAAGCGTTGTTCTCCATCTCTGGGGTGTCGAAGGACATCATCTTGCCGTCCAGTTTCATTGTTCCTGCGAGTGCTATGGTTCTCCATGTGTCGCCATCGCTTTCGAGTAGCGTCTCAGGAGTTGCTATCAGCCAAGTGCCTGAGAATGGTGTTGAGAACAGTGAGATATACATTCGGGGGTAATCCTCACATGCCTTGCGGAACATGCTGAAAGTTCCGGCCGTTCCTCTTGCCGCCTCTGCCTGTCTTGCAAGCACTATTTTCTTGAACTGCCCTTGTGAGAGTTGCGAGTGGAAATTCCTGAAATCTATGCCGTATCGTGTGCGCTCGTCTGTTTCGGAGGCATTATTCACATAGGCAAATATATTCTCTTCGGCACATTCATTTATCTCTTCAATCGTATTATTGTCAATATCTGTAAATGAATGACATACGTATGATGCGTCAGGATGCAACAGAAGCAATGGCGTCTTGTCTGAAATGCAGAACGGAGCAATGACAAATCCACTTTTTTCATTCAGTTCGTTAAATGACAAAATGCGCTCAACCACCCCCTCAGTTTGCGTCAGAAGGGTGAACTTTTCTTCTCTCGGAAGTCTATATAGGGCAAAACTTGTCATTCTGCTTGCTTCTTCTTGGCTGATATAATATAGTTTGTCACATGAACAGTTGAAATGAGGTCGCCCTCAGAGTCGGTAATCTTAACATCCCAGACATGCAGTTTTCGGCCCTTGCTCACTATCTGTGCCAGCGCCGTAACAGTCTCTCCTTCCGACACGGCCTTAACATGCTCGCCGCTAACGCTTATTCCAACGCATATCTTTCCTGGACACAGAGCCGACGAGCCCACACCGGCGAGATTCTCGGCAAGTGCAAGTGAAGCGCCTCCACTTAAGAACCCGAACGGTTGGCGGTTTCTCTCGTTTACCTCCATTGTGGCCATGCACATGTCTTCATCGGGCGTGCTGATGAATTTCATACCCAAAGCGGTCGATAAATTCGGTTGTTTTTCAATTATCTCTTTTATTGCTTCAACATTCATTTTCTATATGATTACATCTGTTCTAAATACCTTTGTTTGTGCGTCTTGTGCCTCCATGTCGTCTCACTTGTGTCTTCTGGCAGAGTGATTAGGGTCTAATCACTTCCTCACTTGTGCCTTTTCGCAGAGTGATTAGGGTCTAATCACTACCCAATTTGTATATGAATCGCAACCCCGTTATATATGAATCACGATCCCGTTTATATACAATCGGAGGCTCGTTTGTGGTTTTTCGCCGTGTCAGAGTTATGGTTTTGCTTTGGAATAGTACTCTTCCACGAAATCCATAAACATCATCGGGTTCTGCGGAACTTCATTCCACAGTTTTGAACCGCCCTTCAGTATGCGCTTGTCAAGATACTCCACGAGGGCTTTCCTGTCTGTTTTCTTATAGGTAATGCGCAGAGCATTCAGCGAGATAACATTGCCCGTGAGGAACGGAACGATAATTTTCTCACCTTCGAAGCACACTCCATAGATGGTTGACATTGTGACTGCACCCAGTTGCATCTGCTGACTGTCAATGGCATTCCACCAATATATGGTACCAAGAGACGTGCTGTCTTCTATGTGAACAAACTGTCTCTTAGAGCGTCGGGGCTTGAACGTGGAGGGATTTGCCACCTCTGCCGATATCACATGCTCGTAGTTGCGGTCTGAAATCTTAACGATGAAATCGATACTTTTCACTTCGTCGGCGGTGTATCGCTTGGGATTATTACCGTCGATGCCGCTGGCAAGCCAGAAAACACGGTTCATCGAACTGAATGTAGATGGCTCCGACCAGTATTTGGTGACATAACCATCTATCTGGGTGCCATCATTCAGCGTCACGCGCACATGGTCCTGCTCGGAGAGGTCTTTTCCCCAAGCCAAGCAATTGACCATCAATGCCATTACGAGAATTAGTGTCTTTGTAACCTTGTTTTCCACGTTGCAAAAGTAGCACATTATTTTCTAATCGCAAAATATTTGCTAATCATTTTGTGTCATTGTCATTACGAGAACTTCTGTTGTGGCTTCCGAAACCCTGAAACGATTGTCCGTGCGCTCCCCCACCAGCCACACTATCCTGCCGTCGGCATCTTCCACCACCGTCTGTCTTCTTTTCTCTATTAGCGAGCGGTGGCGGTCGGTGAGATAGTCGCTTACAAGTTTCGACCCTTTCATGCCGAAAGGCACAAAGCGGTCGCCGTTACGCACATTACGGAAGAGCAACGGAAACTTTATGTTCGACGCATCGAGAGTGGCTACGTTCTTGTCTTTAGAAATCTTGAAAGCATCGTCCACCGCCCTCAACTCTACCTTCAACGCCTCTCCTTTATTGCCAAAGAGATATTTACCCGTCTCTGGAATCTTCAGCGAAACAGCATCATCCACCTTCTCAGTAACTATCATCTTACCGCGGTCGAACAACAACTGATGGGTTGCCGAGAGGTATGTTGTACCCGTGGGAGCATCTACATTCGCATCTATTGCTTCAATCTGGTCTGGATTGAAGCCGTAGTCCTTTAATATATTAAATAAGGTGTATTCGGTGGAAACTTCCTTTTTCAGTTTTCCGATGTCTATCGTCAGCCCTTCATCGGTGGAATGGCACACTCTCAGAGATGCCTCTTCGATGGAATGGTCGAAAACCCTGTTGGCCTCGCTCAGCCTTATGGCAGTCCTAACAATGTTCTGTACGGCGGCAGGATTAATCTTTTCCATCATGGGAATGATGTTCAGGCGTATCTTGTTCCTTACATACAGGTCGTCAAGATTAGTGCTGTCTGTGACATAGTTCTGCCCTTCTTCGGTGAGAAAAGCCTCGATTTCATCGCGGCTTACACACAACAGAGGCCTCACGATGTTGTCTCTCTTGGGCTGAATGCCAGCAAGTCCCTGAATACCAGTACCTCTTACGAGGTTCAAGATTACTGTTTCAGCGCAATCGTTCTGATGGTGTGCCACGCAAACTGCATCTGCCCCTATGTCTCTTCTGAGATTTTCGAAATAAGAATAGCGGAGTTCCCGTGCCGCCATCTCAATGCTAATCTTATGAGAAACGGCATAGAAATTTGTGTCGAAGTGTACTAAGTGTATTCTTATATTGTGCTTTTTGCACAACTGAATGCAAAATTGCTCATCGCGATCAGCCTCTTCGCCTCTCAACCTAAAGTTGCAATGGGCAGCCTCCACATCATAACCCAGCCGTTGCAACACCAGCATAAGGCACACACTATCTGCCCCGCCAGAGAGGGCAACGATATATTTCTTGCCTTTACTGAGCAGTTTGTGCTGTTCGATGAAATGGGCAATTTTCTTCAACATGTCGTTATTCGATGTATAAAACCAATCCTTTAAGATACTCACCTTCAGGGTGATAGATGTTTATAGGGTGGTCGGCGGGCTGATGTAGTTGATGTAGTATCCTCACCTTTCTGCCCGCCAATGCGGCGGCAGTAAACACGGCATTGCGGAAATTGTCTTTTGACACCACCTGACTGCAACTGAATGTGAACAAGATACCGCCCGGACGGATGCGCATCATCGCCTTGTGGTTGAGTCGGGTGTAGCCTTTCAGGGCATTGTGTAGCGCTCCTCGGTGCTTCGCAAAGGCAGGAGGGTCAAGTATAATAAGGTCATATACGTTGTCGGCACTATCGAGAAACTTGAATGCATCTTCACAATATGCCTTATGACGGGCGTCACCAGGGAAGTTAAGTTCGACGTTGGCATTGGTCAACTCTATAGCCTTGGCGCTGCTGTCAACGGAGTGTACCACCTTTGCCCCACCTCTCATGGCATAGAAAGAGAAACCTCCTGTGTAGCAGAACATGTTCAGTACGGTTTTTCCTTTTGAGTACTGTTCGAGCAAGGAACGATTTTCTCGCTGGTCAACAAAGAAGCCTGTCTTCTGCCCTTTCAGCCAATCGACATGAAACTTCAAACCGTTTTCAACAGCAGTATTGTCTTCGCTGCCTCCCACGATGAAGCCATTCTCTTGTCCAAGGTCTGCCTTGAATGGCAGAGTTGTCTCACTTTTATAGAACACGTGTTTTACCCTGCCGTCCATAACGCCAACAAGCGCCTTGGCAACTACGTCTCTGCACACGTGCATTCCAACACTATGGGCCTGCATCACGGCAGTCTCGCCGTAGCAGTCGATGACAAGACCGGGCAGATTGTCACCTTCCCCATGCACCAGGCGATAAGTGTTGTTGGCTGGATTGTCGGCAACTCCGATGCTCAGTCGCATGTCCAGAGCCGCTTTCAGTCGTGTCGTAAAGAAATCATCATTTATCTCTATGTCCTTGAATGACAGCACCCTGACGGCGATGGAACCAACTTGGTAGTGCCCAACAGCGATGAAATCGCCCTTTTCTGTAAGCACCCTAACCACTTCGCCCTCTTCTATGCCTTCGTCGATGCGCATTATCGCACCAGAGAAAACCCACGGGTGAAATCTCTTCAGGCTCTCTTCCTTGCCTCGCTTAAGCGTAATTGTCTTGTACATTTATTCTTGTTCGTTATTAATATTCACATTTGTCTCTTGTTCGGGAACCTTTATCAGAGTGTAATCACCTGTTTGTTTGAGCCTTACCAGTTCCTCATACAACAAGATGCATGCCCACGCATCGGTGGCGGCATAGCGTTTCTGCCGCTCTTGAAGGATGTCGCTCTCCCAGTTTGACAGCCGTTGTGTCTTACTTATTCGTAGTCCCATGAGGTTCGCAAAGAGTTTCTGGAGGCTCAGGTCCTCCACTCCTATCTCGTTCACATGTTTCTGCAGGTCGATGAAATTGCCTGGAGTAAAATCTTTTCTTGCCTTCAAAGAGTGGATGTCATCGTGCAGAGAAAGACCTATTTTCGGCACTTTTGTGTCTTCGAGCAGCCTTATTATCGCTGGTGTGAGGCCCGTGCGGTTGAGACGGAAGAGGAAACACGTGTCCTTTGTTGACACCTGTAGCAGCGCCACCTTATTGCTCACGCCCTTCTTGAACGCAGGCTTCGTCTCAGTATCAATGCCGAGAATGGGTTGAGACAGCAGATAGTCAACGGCCTTTTCGGTTTCTCCCTCAGTCAGTATCGTTATGATTCTGCCTTCGAAAATTGCCCTCGGCAGTTCTGGGATTTGCTTCTTGTCAAACTTGTTATATATCGTTTTTTTCATCATTTGTGCTTTACAAGATGCAAAATTAGCAAAAAAAAGCGATTTTGTGTTCATTTCTGATATTTTTCAATTAATTTTGCAGCAAATAAAGTAAGTTTTGTTACACGACAAGTAATTATGGCAAGGAAAAAGAAAGAACAGAAGCCCAAGACCCTTATGGAAACTGTGGGCTTTAAAAACATATTTCAGAACTATATATTTAACTTCTTGTTTGGTTTCGTGCTGGTGTTGCTGGCGGTTTTGATGGTCATTTCCTTCATCTCCTATTTCAGCACCTGCGATGCCGACCAGAGTCTTGTGTCTGAGATGAGAGCGGGCGACTGGCTTAATAGCGGCAAGGAGTTTCAGAACAGTTGCGGCTCTATTGGCGCCATTGTTTCTAATTATTTCATTGCCAGATGTTTCGGTTTGGCTGCATTTACGATACCTTTCTTCCTCTTGCTGACCGGTCTCCGGCTTATGAAGGTTTACAACATCAACCTTCTGAAATGGTTTCTTTGCCTCTCGGTCATCACCATCTGGTGCTCTGTTGCATTCGCCAAGTTCCTGTCGGTGCCCTTTGAGAATCAGGTATATAACCCTGGTGGCGGTCATGGTCTTTACATCAGCCAATGGCTGGAGAATGTCATTGGCGCGCCAGGACTTCTCATTGTGCTTCTCTTTGTTGCCATCGCCTTCCTTACTTATTTAAGTTCGGAGACGATAGAGGTGATGAAGAAGATTCTCAACCCTTCTTACTACCTCTCTAACAAGGTGAAGTTCACCATCACGAACTTTAAGAAAAAGACTGACGAAATCATCAACGAGGATGACGAGAAAGACCTTGAGCCAGCAGTGGTATATGACGATCCAGCACCACAAACTGTCGATTTCATCGATGAGGGAATACGTGTTAACGCGCCAGCAAATACCGACGAGGCAGATTATAATAAGGAGAAAAAGTCCAGAGAGAACGCTCCTGCCAACGATCCAGACATCGAGATCACGGTTGGTGAAGGCGACGAGAAGGCTGGAGGCAAGATAGTTGCCGGCGACGTTGACCTGAATACTCCTATAAATCCTAAGGAACCGTGGACAAGATACAAGTACCCTACCCTCGACCTGCTGAAGAAATACGATGATGGAGGCAAAGTGTTTGTTGACGAAGACGAGCAATTAGCCAACAAGAAACGCATCGTTGATGTGTTGGCATCGTTCGGAGTGCAGATAAAGTCTATCCGCGCAACCGTAGGACCAACCATCACACTTTACGAGATAACACCTGCAGAGGGCGTTAGAATATCAAAAATCAGAGGACTTGAGGACGATATAGCCCTCAGCCTTTCTGCTCTTGGCATTCGTATCATCGCTCCTATACCAGGCAAGGGAGCCATCGGTATCGAGGTGCCGAACGCAAAGCCGAGCATAGTGTCGATGGAGAGCATACTCAACTCGCGCAAGTTCCAGGAGACAAAGATGGAACTGCCTATCGCACTTGGCAAGACTATCACCAACGAAGTTTACATGGTGGACCTCGCGAAGATACCTCATCTGCTCGTGGCAGGTGCTACAGGCCAGGGAAAGTCTGTCGGACTGAACGCCATCATCACCTCCCTGCTCTACAAGAAGCACCCTAACGAGTTGAAATTCGTGCTCATCGACCCTAAGAAAGTGGAGTTCCCTGTGTATAACCCGATAGCAAACCACTTCCTTGCAAAGGTTCCAGACAACGACGAAGAGCCCATCATCACCGATGTGACGAAAGTGATACGCACTCTGAACAGCCTCTGCACGCTGATGGACGACCGCTATAGCCTGCTGAAGAAGGCTGCCGTGAGAAACATCAAGGAATACAACGCGATGTTCGTAAACCATCAGTTGAACCCCGAGAATGGTCATGAGTACATGCCATATATCGTTGTCATCATTGACGAGTTTGGCGACTTGATAATGACAGCGGGCAAAGAGATAGAACTGCCGATAGCACGTATTGCCCAACTTGCACGTGCCGTGGGTATCCACATGGTGATTGCAACACAGCGACCGACCACAACCATCATCACAGGTAACATCAAAGCGAACTTCCCGGGACGTATGGCGTTCAAGGTGAGTGCGATGATTGACTCGCGCACCATTCTCGACCAAAAGGGCGCAGAGCAACTGATAGGACGCGGCGATATGCTCATTCTCAATGGCAACACTCCTGTCCGCGTGCAATGTGCATTTGTTGATACACCTGAAGTGAAGCGCATCAACGAGTTCATTAAGAACCAGCCAGGTCCTATTGAGCCGATGGAACTGCCCGAGCCAGCAACTGATGAGACTGGGACAGGCGCAAGCAGCATCAGCACCGACGACCTCGACCCGTTGTTTGTTGAAGTGGCACGCTCTATTGTGCTCAACCAGCAAGGCTCAACAAGTATGATTCAGCGTCATTTCTCAATAGGCTTCAACCGTGCAGGACGACTAATGGACCAGATGGAAAAGGCTGGTATCGTCGGAGCAGCGCAAGGCAGCAAGCCTCGAGAGGTGCTTATAGCAGATGAAAATTCGTTAAACAACCTTTTAAACAGCCTTCGCCGTTAAACCATTAGCACACGAAGGTCTCTAAAGATTATATGATAAAAGTTTATTGGTTACAGGTTAAAGGCTATAGGTTAAAAGGTTAAAGGTTAAGAATATGAAGAAATACTTATTTATAACGTTGATGCTGACATTAGTGTCAGCATTAGCATTCGGACAAAATGCCGCACAGGCACGCAAAATATTAGACAAAACAGCAAGCATTGTGGGAAGAAAAGGCGGCGCTGCGGCAAACTTCTCCATATCGGGTAAGTACGGCAACACAAGCGGAACGATAGCGATTAAAGGCAATAAGTTCCGTGCCAACACCCCAGATGCTATCATCTGGTATGACGGAAAAACCGAGTGGACATACATAAAGAAGAACGAGGAGGTAAACGTCAGCACTCCTACAGAGGCTCAGCAGCAGGCGATGAACCCCTACAAGTTCATCACCATCTATAAGAACGGCTTCAATATGAGCATGACATCGACCGCAGCCGTACACAACATACACCTTGTGGCACAGGACAAGAGACGTACAATTAAGGAAATGTACATCGTTGTGAACCGCCGGACCAATCTTCCTGAACAGGTAAAGATGCGCCAGCAGAACGGATGGTCAACCATAAAGATTACCAACTTCAAGCCGACCAACCAGAGTGACGCCACATTCCGCTTCAACGCAAAGGACTTCCCACATGCCGAAGTGATTGACTTGAGATGACCAAGACGCATTAATTTCCCACCACTTATCACCATTCACACATTACCTGAGCAATAATGAACCGCTTACAAATTTACCGAGCCCTATACAAACACGACAAGTTGAAGAACCGCAGAAGCCCGATTTTCGAGCAGAACATGGTTGCAAAGATTTTCGTCGGTATCGGAACGGCCACAACGATACTCTATCTTGTGTTTATCGCAATCATTCTGGCGCTGGCGGCTAACAGCAGTTCCTGGCTTGAGGGTTACGAACTGATGTTCGCTGTTCTTCCTTTTGTCCTTGTTGCCGACTTCTTGTTCAGGTTTATCGCACAGCAAACACCGATGCAACTTGTGCATCCTTACATGCTGCTCCCTATGCCCAAGAATGTTTGCATCGAGTCGTTCATCATCTTCTCGATACTCAGTTGGGGCAATCTTATATGGCTTGCGCTGTTCCTCCCGTTTGCAATAATGAGCGTGTTGTTCCAAACTGGAGTGCTCTGCACATTGTCTTTTCTCATTGCGTTGCAACTGTTCATCATTCTGAACAGCCTTTGGTACATGCTCTGCCGCACTCTCATCATCCACAAGATACTTTGGTGGGTGCTGCCACTTGCCGTTTATGCAACGGTGTTCTTGCCATGGATAATTAATGACTTCGGCTATTTCAGCGAGTTTTACGGCCGTTTTGGCGAGTGGTTCACACATGGAAACGTGCTGGCATTTATGGCTCTTCTTGCCGCCATTGCTTTGCTCTTCTTTGTCAATCTCAAAGTTCAGGGATACTATATATATAAAGAGGTGACAGGACAAGGAGGCAAGAAGATGAAGAGTGTAACAACATTCAACTTCCTGAACCGTTTCGGAGAGACAGGTGAATACCTGAAACTGGAGGTCAAGAGCATAATGAGAAACAAGAATGTACGCAACACCTTCATCATGGGAACTGTGCTCACATGCATGCTCAGCCTTCTCATTGCTTACACCGACATGTACAGCGACAGTTTCTCCACGAAGTTCTGGCTCGTTTATGTCTTTGTGCTCTACGGCGCGATGACGCTCATCAGGGTGATGAGTTATGAGGGCAACTACATCGACGGACTAATGGTGCATAAGGAAAACATCCTCGTTCTGCTTCGCGCCAAGTATTACTTCTATATTTTCCTGCTTGCCCTACCCCTGCTGTTGATGCTTCCCACGGTGTTCATGGGCAAATACTCGCTGCTCAACCTTGTGTCGATGGCAGCCTTCTCGGCAGGTCCCGTTTTCTGCCTTCTCATGCAGATGGCAGTCTATAACAAGCAGGCCGTTCCGCTGAACACCAAGATGGTGAGTCGCGGAAGTGTCGAGACAAACTGGATTCAGGTGGTGTTTGAACTTGCAGCGATGTTTGTTCCCGTAGTCATCATTAGCGTCTTGATGATAGTTTTCAGCGACACTGTCGCCTACATTATTCTTCTTGTCATCGGTCTTCTGTTCGTTGTATTCCATGAATACTGGCTCCGCCACATCTACAAGAGGTTTATGAAGCGCCGCTATGTCAACATGGATTCCTTCAGGGCTTGCCGATAGCATATTTTTCTTGTTTTACTCTCAATTTCAACACTATTTGCGACAATATTTAGAGGTGTCTAAACCATTTGTCGCAACATAATGCTGTTGTCGCAACCATTTCATAATTATTGAGCCTTTATTTGATTATGCCGAATGTAAAAACCACTAACTTTGCACCAGAAACAAAAAACAAAATGTATAATTAAATTAAAATTACAGTTATGAAAAGAATTTATTCTACATTGATGATGATTGCAATGATGGCAGTAGCAACTCTTTCACTCAACTCTTGCAGCATTGCTGACGACATTAACAAAAGCATTGACAAGACGATTGACAAAATCCAGTTGAACGGAAAAGCATTCTCCAACTATTCAGACGAGACATTGGCAAACAACACATGCAAGGTTTTCAAGTTCTATTCAAACGGTTCAGTAGTACTTATTGAAGTTGTCAACAATGTTGCCCAAAAGAGCGAAGGCAACTGGGTTATATCTGGCAGCGACGTAACTATAAAGATGAAAAGCGGCAAAAGAACCAGTGGAACATTCAAAGGAGTAGTTGGCAGCAGCACATTACGCCTGACAATAGACGGAAATTCATATAGTTTTAACGACGGTTGTAATGACATTTACAAGAAATATAATAATTGATATTTCCGAAAAGACATTAAGTGAAACATAAATATAGAAATCCCCAGCGCTTGCTAATAAACGCTGGGGATTTCTGCTTGTGTTAGCCATACACTTCTGAAAACGTTTTCGTGTCATTATCATTACCCTATTAATATATATTGTAAAATTATTATTATCTTTGCAGCGGTAACATACATACTAAAAAACAAACGTAAACTCTCGAACTTTTAACTATAAAACTTATAAACTCGTAAAACTTAAAAACTTATAAACTAATAATACTAAAACGAAAATGAACAAGAGAACATTACACTTCATTCTGGTGCTGCTGCTCTTCGTCACCTCTACCTTTGCAGAGTCAACGCAGACAATCACCATCAACGGTGAGACGGTTGAGCAAGTGGCTACAAGACTGACCTTCAATGGCGACAAGGTGATAATCACCTACAGCAATGGTGAGAATTCTGGCGAAATAGACATGGAGGGTGTGGTCATAACATTCACCACATCAACAGGCATCGATGCCATAAGCACCTATCAGTTCAACGGCATCGTTGACGGCACTCTGAACATCGGCAACATCGCCAATGGCACCCCAATCGTTGTTTACAACACTTCTGGTAAGGTCGTGGCATCGGTGAAATCGGCTGGCAACAGTGCGCTGATAGACATCAACGGTCAGCCCGCAGGCATCTATTTGCTGAAAGCAGGCAAGCAAGTCGTGAAATTCGTTAAACGCTAATTGAGGAGGAACCTATATGAAGAAGATTTTTACTTTCATCATTTCGCTGCTTGCAACATTATCAGTAAGCGCACAAGACATTGACCTCAGTTTCACCTCGTTTAGCAGTGCTGATCAGGCACTTGTAGAGGCTGACGCCACAAACTGGTATCACGAGACAGGCAGCAACAACCGCTGGCACCACATCACAGCAATGACCAGCGAGGCTCTGACTGCCAACGGTACTGAACTTGACTATGCCAAGGGTCTGCTCTTCACAGTGAGCAAAGGCTCGGAAACCTCTGGCAACCTCCGCATCGACATCAAGAGCAAGCGCATGTGGGTTGGTGGAGCCACAAAGATTATCATCCCTAACGTAGCAGAAGGCAAGCAGATTTACGTTTCAGCAAAGACCTCTGCCGGCAGCAGTACCGCAGAGAACGAGAGAGCACGCAGCGTGAACATCTCGAGCAACGTAACTCCAACCTCTGGCTCGTTCAACGTGGCAAGCGATGCTGCCGTTGACAACTACGGAATAGTAAATGCCGCAGGCGATGTGACCATCAGTTTCTCTGGTGCAATGTACATCTATGCCATCACTGTGGGTGAGGCTGGCGACGAAGAAGGCGGCTCTGACATCCCCGTAGTGCCGAGCATCACGGACAATGCATACTCGGTTTCGTCGAACCTTATGGCCAACCAGGTTCTCGTTAACGCCAATAACGATGTGAAATATTATAATGCTGCCGATGTGACAAGCATCGACATCGAAGGCAATCAGGTGAAAGTGGCACAGGGAAACAATGTTGACGCATACACAGGAACAGTTTCGGAAATTTCTTTCCGCAAGGCTGCTGAAGGCGACAAGGCAACTGTAGAAAACGCAGAAGGCAAGGTGAACATCACCGAGAGTAAAGGCTGGTTTGAGTCTGCATACGTTAAGTTCAACAAGTTCGACGGTGCAAGCAAGTATAACGTTTACATCAAGGGTGGCAAACATGCCGACTTCACCAAGATAGACGAGCAACTGGTGCGCGAATACAAGACATATATCCGTGCCGACGTGCTGGGATTGGTTGCCGGAGAAGGCTATGAGATAAAGGTGGTTCCTGTAGATGAGGCAGGCACAGAGTTGACCTCTGCCGCCAACAGCGCATCAGGCATCAAAGTAAGTGCATACGACCGCGGCGGTTTCGCACACAAGGGAGCGACCGAAGGCGTTGGAGCATACAACAACGACGGCTCGTTGAAGGCTAATGCTATTGTGATCTATCTCACAAAGAACAATGCAAAGACCGTGAGCGCAGACATCAAGTCGAGTTCGTCAGGCACCACTAAGTACACCGGAATACAGCAGATTATCTACGGATATCAGAAAGGTGTGGAGACAAGACCTCTCGATGTGCGCATCATCGGAACAATAGACGCTGCCGACTGCGATGCTTTTGGAAGCAGCGAAGAGGGTTTGCAGATTAAGGGAAAGAACTCTTACTCTAAAATGAACATCACCATTGAGGGCGTCGGCGAGGATGCTGTGACACGCGGTTTCGGCTTCCTTATCCGCAATGCAGGCTATGTTGAGATGCGCAACTTTGCCAATATGCTATGCTCCGACGACGGAATCTCAATTGATACCGACAACGAACACATCTGGATTCATAACATCGACATGTTCTACGGACAGGCAGGTGGCGACGCAGACCAGGCTAAGGGCGACGGCACCATCGACCTGAAAGGCGACTCACGATACATAACCATATCGTACGTTCACTTCTGGGACAGTGGCAAGTCATCACTCTGCGGCATGAAGAGCGAAACAGGACCTAACTGGATAACCTATCATCACAACTGGTTCGACCACTCTGACTCTCGCCATCCGCGCATCCGCACAATGAGTGTACATGTCTATAACAACTACTATGACGGCAATTCAAAGTATGGTGTGGGTGCTGCTTTCAAGAGCAATGCCTTCGTTGAGAACAACTACTTCCGTGGAAACAAGTGCCCGATGCTCATCTCTCAGCAGGGTTCCGACATCTCAAGCGACCCAGACGGAACGTTCTCGGGTGAAGATGGAGGTATGATAAAGTCGTTCGGAAACGTTATGGTGGAGAACACTAAGCACTTCAAGTATGTTACATACCAGCAGAATCCGACGCAGTTTGATGCTTATGAGGCTTCATCGCGCGACGAGAAGGTGCCCGCAAATGTAGTTGCATTAAAGGGAGGACGTGGTTATGACAACTTCGACACCGATGCCAGCATCATGTACGAATATGAGGTTGACGACGCCAACGACGTTCCCAACATCGTGACCGGCTGGCTCGGAGCGGGCAGAATGAATCATGGCGACTTCAAGTGGACAATATTTAAGTCGCTCGACACCGACTATAATGTTGACAATGCGCTGAAGTCGGCACTCAGTTCATACAAAAACACCGAACTCATCGGCATAATGGGCGACGAAAACGCCAGTAGCGGAGAGTCTGGAAGTGGTGAAACTGGCGGCGGCGAAGGCGGTGAGACCGGTGGTGGCGAAGGCGGCGAGACCGGCGGTGGCGGTGAACAAGGCACCGTAATAGCAGCAGATGTTGAATGTTCTTTCGATGGAGGCACCGCCTCTAACCCACTCTTCACCGCAACGGGAAGCAAAGGAGACAGCAAAGGTGCCAATGCAGTGACATACAACGGCAACACATACACTTCAGGCCTGAAACTAAACAGCAGCGGAACGGTGAAGTTCACCACAACAGAGACGATGAATATGACTCTTATCCTCTCAAAGGCTAAGGCCAATGCCGTAAAAGTTGACGGCACCAACATGACTGGAACAGAGGTTGAGAATTATTATCTCGTGACCGTAAACAACCTTCCGGCAGGTGAGCACACCATTGCCAAGGGAGCAAGTGAGGGTCTGCTGATTTACATCGGACTTACAAAAGTAGAATAAAAACCTTATGGGTAATATCAAAAGAATCGTACTAACCGGTGGTCCTTGCGCAGGCAAGACCACCGCTTTGATTAAAGTGATTGAGCACTTCAATGGGCTGGGCTACCAGGTGTTCACCATCCCCGAAGTGCCCACAATGTTCTCGCAGGCGGGAATGAACTATCTGACCGACAACAAGGGTCTTTTCTACGAGGGAGAGAAGGCTACGCTGGAGATACAACTGGCACTGGAGGACAAGTTTATGAAGATGGCAGAGCAGTGTGTCAAGCCTACCATCATCATCTGCGACCGTGGAGCGATGGACATCTCTGCCTATATGAAGCCAGAGATGTGGGAAGACATAACGGCAAAGGTGGGCACCAGCACGCGTGAATTGCGCGACGAGCGCTACGATGCTGTGCTTCATCTGGTCTCGGCAGCCAACGGTGCCGAGGAGTTCTACACCACCTCGAACAATAAAGAGCGCAAAGAAGGACTCGAGTTGGCTCGAGAGTTAGACAAGAAGGTCATCAACGCATGGACAGGTGCGCCCCACTTGCGTGTCATCAATAACAGCGAGGACTTCGACAAGAAACTGAACCGTGTGCTGAAAGAGATTAGCAGCATACTGGAACTGCCTCAGACGATTGAGGAAGAGCGCAAGTATATCGTTGAAGTGACGGGAGAGATTGCCGACTTCAACGAGACAGATATTACCCAGACGTATCTTGTGGCCGAGCCTGGTTGCGAGGTAAGACTGAGAAAACGCGAATGGGCTGGCAACCGCGTCAATGTTCACACCACGAAGAAGCGCATCTCAGAGACGGAGATGATTGAAACGGAGCGTCAGGTGTCAAACAACCTTTACGACTCTCTGCTGCAACAGGCAGACCCATACCGCCGCACTATCCACAAAAACCGAAAGAGTTTCATCTGGCAGGGACAGTTTTTTGAACTGGACACCTATCTCTCGCCCGTAGATAACCTCGTCATTCTTGAAACGAAAGGAATATCCCGGCATGAGGACATCAAATTCCCGCCATTCTTAAAGGTCATTGAGGACATTACGGGAAACACCAAGTACTACAACTATAACATTGCGCTGAAATGACAAGAGTGAAGTAAACGATACAGTACTAACGTCTCGGACTGCCAGTACGTACGCTTCGGACTGTCAGTCCGAGACGTTCGGACTCGCAGTCCGAAGCGTACGTACTGAATCCATCTCCCACTGTTTACGAAGCAATATGGGTGTGATGACAACAAAAAAAGAGGCTTGTGGCCTCTTTTTTCGTTGCTTATAATGGTATTTAGAACTTGAAGTAGTTCTTTGCATTGTTGTAACTGATGTCCTCGACCATGCGATATAGGCTCTCTTTGTCGTCTGGCAGGAGTCCCTTCTCTACGTCGTTGCCGAGCAGATTGCAGAGAAGACGGCGGAAATACTCGTGACGCGGATATGACAGGAACGAACGGCTGTCGGTGAGCATACCTACGAAACGACTGAGAAGACCGAGAACAGAGAGTGCATTCATCTGTCGTGTCATGCCGTCGAGTTGGTCGTTGAACCACCAACCGCTACCGAACTGTATCTTGCCTGGGCACGAACCGTCCTGGAAGTTGCCGAGCATTGTGGCAATAACCTCGTTGGCGCATGGGTTCAGAGTGTAAAGGATGGTGCGTGTGAGTTTGCCTTCCATGTTGAGTTCGTTGAGGAAGTGGCTCATTGCCTTTGCCGTGTTAAACTCTCCGATAGAGTCGAAGCCCGTGTCGGCACCCAGTTTGTTGTACATCAGAGTGTTGTTGTCGCGGATGGCTCCATAGTGGTACTGCTGTGTCCAGTTGCTTGCATGGTCCATCTCGGCGCACAGGCGCAGGAAGCAATGCTTGTACTGGCGCACCTCATACTCTGTGAGAGGTTTCTTTGCGATGGCCTTTGCGAAGATGCTTTCAATCTCCTGGTCGGTGTATGGCTCATCGTAGAACTCCTCGATGCCGTGGTCTGAGAGTCGGCTTCCCATCTCGTGGAAGAAGTCATGACGCTTCTGCAGGGCATCCATCATGTCTGCGAAGGTGCGGATTTCCATTCCTGCCACCTCTGCCAGAGTGTTCACATAGTCAGGATACTCTGGTTTCTCAATATTCATAGCCTTGTCTGGACGCCATGCAGGAATCATTCGAGCGTCTTTCTCGCCCATTGTCTTGGCATACTCGATGTGGTTGTGCAGGTCATCAACAGGGTCGTCGGTGGTGCAAACGGTCTCCACGTTATAGCGACGCATGAATCCGCGTGCGGTATATTCTGGCTGTTGCAGTTTCTCGTTACACTCGTCGAATATCTCGCGTGCTGTCTTTGGCGACAGTTGTTTTGTTATTCCGAATGCCGTTTTCAACTCAAGGTGAGTCCAGTGATAAAGCGGATTGCGGAAGGTATATGGCACTGTCTCTGCCCACTTCTCGAACTTCTCCCAGTCGGAGGTGTCTGTACCTGTACAGTATTTCTCGTCTATACCGTTAGTTCTCATGGCACGCCACTTATAATGGTCGCCTCCCAGCCACAGTTCGGTTATGCTCTTGAACTTGTGGTCCTTAGCAACCATTTCAGGAATAAGATGACAGTGGTAATCGATGATAGGCATTTTAGCCGCGTGGTTGTGGAAAAGGTCCTGCGCTGTTGCTGTTTCGAGCAGGAAGTTTTCATCCATAAATTGTTTCATAGTTGTTATTAATTTTTAGAGTTTGCTTATTGTTGTGCAAATATAATTGTTTTTTTTGGAAGATAGAAATTTTTAAAGTATATTTGCAAGAAATTATTACGCAAACGATGACGTACGAAATGTATGTTTAGTTGACGAGTTGACAAGTTGACGAGTTCTTTGCAAGCAAAACGACCAAACGACCATGAGTAAAGTATTACTTATATATACAGGAGGAACGATAGGAATGGGGCGCAACGGTAAGACGGGTGCCCTTGAGCCTCTGCAATTTGACCAACTGTCGAAGCAGATGCCTGAAATGGAACAGGTGTCGGCAGAGATTGATGTGCACCAGTTTGCCCCGCCAATCGATTCTTCAGACATGACACCTCAACTGTGGGCACATCTGGTGAAGATAATTGCCGATGGCTACGACAGATACGACGGCTTCGTGATTCTGCACGGAACAGACACTATGGCATACACTGCCTCTGCCCTATCCTTCATGCTTGAGAATCTGACAAAGCCTGTCATACTGACAGGAAGCCAGTTGCCGATAGGTCAGTTGCGAACTGACGGCAAGGAAAATCTGATAACAAGCATCGAGATAGCATCTGCCAAGCACGACGATGGACGACCTATTGTTCCTGAAGTGTGTATATACTTCAGCGGGAAACTGCTGCGAGGCAACCGCTCGACAAAGATTAACGCCGATGGCTTCAATGCCTTCGACTCATTCAACTATCCTCACCTTGCCGATGCAGGAGTAAACATCGTATATCATGAGGAATACATTATGAAGCCTAACTACGACAAACCGATGACCCCACATTTCGTTCTTGATCCCAACGTAGTGGTGTTCACACTGTTCCCTGGCATTCAGGACAACATCGTCAGACATGTTCTTGACGCACCCGAACTGCGAGCCATCGTGATGCGTTCGTACGGCAGCGGCAACGCTCCGCAACGTCCATGGCTGATGAAGATGCTCAGCGAGGCGAGCAACAGGGGTGTGAACATCATCAACATCAGCCAATGCGCCGAGGGAACGGTAGAGATGGCGCGCTATGACACAGGCTATCAACTGAAGAACGCAGGCGTAATATCTGGTTATGACAGCACAGTGGAGAGCGCTGTTACAAAACTCATGCATCTGCAAGGTCACTATGCCGACTCTAAAGTGGTGAGAATGAAGATGAATGAAAATCTAAGAGGGGAGATAACTTTGAACTTTGAACATTGAACTTTGATCATTAAGTCCAGACGACCAAACGACCAAATGACCAAACGACCAAATGACCAAACGACATTTAATAATATAAACATTTAAAGCATTATGAAAGATTTAAAAGGAACAAAGACAGAAAAGAACCTGCAGGAAGCATTCGCAGGAGAGAGTATGGCACGCAACAAATACGCCTATTTCGCAAGCAAAGCGAAGAAGGATGGGTATGTACAGATAGCCGCAATATTTGAAGAGACTGCCGGGAACGAAAAGGAACACGCCAAGATGTGGTATAAACTGCTCAACGGCGGCAAAGTGAGCGACACAGCAACAAATCTTGAAGATGCCGCTAACGGTGAGAACTTTGAATGGACCGACATGTATGAGCGCATGGCAAAAGAGGCTGACGAGGAAGGATTCCCCGAAATAGCAGAGAAGTTCCGTGCTGTGGGCGAGATTGAGAAGCATCATGAAGAGCGCTATCGCAAACTGTTGAAGAATATCAACGACAAGGTAGTGTTCTCTCGCGACGGCGATGTCATCTGGCAATGTGCCAACTGCGGCCACATCGTTATTGGAAAGAATGCTCCCGAGATATGCCCAGTATGCGACCATCCTCAGAGTTACTTCCAGATAAAGGCAGAAAACTATTAACCCACCCCTACCCCTCCCCAAGGGAGGGTGGGTAACATGAAAGAAAAATAAAAAGAAAGAGCGGAACTTGTGGTTTCGCTCTTTCTTATTGTTAATAGTGCGGACTACCGCATGAGTATCATTGCACACCGTCTTCACGTAGTTTCTCTTGCCAACGCCATGCCGAACGAAGCACATCTTCGATGTTTGCCTCCGCTTTCCAGCCAAGAACTTTGTTAGCCTTATCGACATTGCCCCACACCTTTTCGATGTCACCTTCACGACGTGGCGCATAAGTCCAGTTGAGTTTCACGCCTGTCGCTTTCTCGAAGCCTTCAACAACTTCGAGAGTGCTAAGACCACGGCCAGTACCAATGTTGAATACTTCTACCGGTTCAGTCTCAGGATTGTCGAGTACTCGCTCCATTGCCTTCACATGTGCCTTAGCGAGATCCACGACATAAATGTAGTCGCGAATACATGTGCCGTCGGGAGTATCGTAGTCGTTACCAAATATCTTAAGTTGCTCACGAATGCCAATGGCAGTTTGAGTAACAAAAGGAATAAGATTCATTGGAACGCCATTAGGCAGTTCGCCTATCAAGGCTGACGGGTGAGCGCCGATAGGATTGAAATAACGAAGAATGATGGCCTTGATGGCTGCGCCACTATGGATGTAGTCCTGTATTATCTCTTCGTTAATCTGCTTTGTGTTGCCGTATGGCGAGAGCGCCTTCTGTATTGGTGCCTCTTCGGTAACAGGCAGGTTCTCCTTAGATGGTTGTCCGTAAACGGTGCATGAAGAAGAGAAAATGATTCCGTCAACATCATACTTAGGCATCAGTTCGAGCAAGTTGATAAGAGAGTTCAGGTTGTTGCGATAATACATCAACGGTTTCTCAACACTCTCACCAACAGCCTTAGAGGCTGCAAAGTGAATGATACCTTTAATGCCAGGATACTTTTTAAACACGTTTTCCAACGCCTCATAATCGCAGCAGTCAACCTTCTCGAATGCAGGACGCACACCAGTAATTTTCTCAATACCGTCAATGCTGTCTGCTTTTGAATTAGAAAGGTTATCGACAATCACCACGTTATATCCGGCTTCGATAAGTTCGACAGTGGTATGACTTCCGATAAAGCCAGTTCCACCTGTTACAAGAATTGTCTGTTTCATTATTAAATATATGTTTAATCGTTTCTCTTCTTAACAAATCACGGCATCAGTCCAATCCGAACAACAAGCGCAGTCCGCCGTCAACGCCAGAGAATCCCATGAATGCAAGCGAAAGGAGACCTGCCGTTACAAGTACGATGCTCACTCCCTGCATTCCCTTTGGTATCTTCACAAGCGACAGTTGCTCTCTGATGCCAGCGAACACCGTCAGCGCAAGAGCAAAGCCAATGGCTGTAGAGAATGCATAGACGATGCTCTGAAGCAGCGAATAGTCTTTCTGGATAACAAGGATTGCAACACCGAGAACAGCACAGTTGGTGGTGATAAGCGGAAGGAAGATGCCAAGTGCCTGATAAAGGGCTGGCGACACCTTCTTGAGTATGATCTCCACCATCTGAACCAATGCTGCTATCACGAGGATGAATGCTATGGTCTGCAGGTATTGTAGTCCAAGCGGATTAAGGATGTAGTACTGAACAAGGTATGTCACTATTGTTGCAAGTGTCATAACAAATGCTACGGCTGCTCCCATGCCCAAAGAAGTGTTCACCTTCTGCGACACTCCGAGGAACGGACAGATGCCGAGGAACTGCGACAGTATGATATTATTGACAAATATCGCGGATATGAATATCAATAGAAATTCCATATTTATATACTCTTATTGTTTAGTATTTAAATTGTCATTTAGAGACCTTGTTCACGATAGCAACAAGATAGCCGAGAGTGATGAATGCTCCTGGAGGAAGCACAAACATGAGCATGTTATAGGTCTCTGGCAACAGAGTGAATCCGAAAACGCTTCCAGCACCAAGCAACTCTCTGCAAATGCCAAGAAGAGTGAGACCGAGAGTGAAACCGAGTCCTATACCAATACCGTCCATAAGACTTTCTATAGGTCCGTTCTTTGCGGCAAACGCCTCGGCACGTCCGAGGATAATACAGTTAACCACAATCAGAGGAATGAACAAGCCGAGTGTGGCATATATGTCCGGCACGTATGCCTGCATCACCATCTGCAATATGGTAACAAACGATGCGATGACCACAATGAATACTGGTATGCGCACCATGTCGGGAGTAAGTTTCTTTATAAGGGATATTACAAGGTTTGAGCAGATGAGCACAAACATCGTGGCAAGTCCCATTGAGAGTCCGTTGATTGCGCTTGTGGTGGTGGCAAGTGTAGGACACATGCCGAGCATGAGCACAAACGTAGGGTTCTCTTTTACTATGCCGTTAGAAATTATATTCAGATATTTCATTTCTTCGAGTCTTTATTGTTGTCAGCATTTTGTTTCGTAGCACCCGTATTAGCATCTACAGGAGTAGCCTTGTATGCGCTATAGGCATTGTTTACCGCAAGAAGGAAAGCACGGCTGGTGATTGTCGATGCCGTGATAGCATCCACCTTGCCACCGTCTTTGCTCACTGAGAGTTTCTCTTTAGGATTCTTTCCGATGATGTCTCCCTTCTGTCCTTTTTGGAACCACTTGTCTGCCTTTGCTCCAAGTCCCGGAGTTTCGGCATGCTCCAACAAGGTGTAACCAAGAATGTTTCCGTCAGGATCGAAGCCTACAAGAATCTTCAGGTCACCGCCAAAGCCACCAGTAGTGCTTTCAACGGCTGCGCCCAAATCCTTCTGCTTTGAGTCCTGAGTCTGATATATAATATATGTGAGTTCCTTGCCATTGGCATCATTCTGCCTTACGGTGTCGGTCTTGACCACTTTAAGTTCGCCTCCACCCATTACCGACTTTATACCGTCTGCAAGTGTCTTCTCTTTCTGAACCTTAATCGGTTCCTCCGTTACATGGTTTATATATGCCAGTATGCCACCGGTGACTATGGCAACGCCAGTAAGCACAAGCACCATGTTAGTTATTGATGATTTTAACTTTTCCATATTCTAATCTCCTTTCATCTGTTACTTCTTCTCTGGCACTTCACCAAAGCGCTTGGGCTTTATGTAGGCATTAATAAGAGGTGTAAAGCCATTCATGATAAGTATGGCAAACGACATACCTTCGGGATAACTTCCCCAGTTGCGGATAACCACAGTGAGGAATCCGATGGCAACACCATAGATTATCTGACCTTTGGCTGTCATAGGAGAGGTGACATAATCGGTAGCCATGAATATCGCTCCGAGCATAAGACCACCAGCGAGAATCACATCTACAGGATTAGCATAGACAGGACTTGCAAGATGGAGCAATGCGCTGAAGATGAACACTGTTCCGATGATGCTTACAGGAATGTGCCATGTGATTATCTTCTTCCACAGCATGTAGGCAAGACCTATGAGCAAAGCAATAGCACAAATCTCGCCTGCTGTACCCGAACCCATCATTGTGCCGTCACTAAGTTGAACGGAATGGTTGCCGAGCAACATGGAGAACGAGTCGGGCAACTGGCTGAGTACGTCGGCATTTCCGCTCTTTATTGCCTGCTTCATGATGGCAAGAGGTGTGGCACCTGTCGTTGCGTCGAGGTATGACCCGAGTTGTCCAGCCACTGGCCATGATGTCATCTGTGCCGGGAAACTTACGAGAAGGAAACAACGTCCCACGAGAGCAGGATTGAAAGGATTGTTGCCGAGTCCTCCGAAAGTCATTTTACCAATACCTATTGCAACAAGTGCTCCAATGATGATTATCCATATAGGAAGATTTGAGGGAAGGTTGAAACCAAGCAACAAACCTGTAAGTATAGCGGAACCATCTGTAATGGTTGTACGCTCGCGTTTAAGTATGAACTTTACTATTAGCCACTCGAAACATACACATGCCAGCACACTCGTGCATAACACTATGGCAGCACCCAAGCCAAAGAAGTAAAGGCTGGCTATGAGCGCAGGGATAAGTGCAATGAGAACGCCATACATGTTCTTCTCTACAGTATCGTTACCATGTGCATGAGGTGACAATGAAACAATTAATTTTCCCATTGTTGTGTTTCTTATAATCTATAACTATGATTTACTTTTTAGCATTTCGCGCCCTTATTATACCCATCACCGTTGATTTGCCAAGGCGAATGTTGTCGAGCAACGGGCGATGAGCAGGACATGTAAACTGGCACGAGCCACATTCTATACATGACGTAACATCTTCTGATTCAAGTCGTTCCCAGTTCTTCATTGAAGAAAGGGTTGACAGCAGATATGGCTCAAGACCCATAGGACATGCGCTGACACACTTGGCACATCTGATGCATGGTTGCGCTTCTTTTCTGTGAGCATCGTTGTCTGTAAGTATCGTCACAGAGTTTGTTCCTTTGCAGATGGGCACTTCAGTAGTAAGCAATGCCTTACCCATCATAGGGCCACCTGCCAGTATCTTGTTGTCACCTTCGGGAAGACCGCCGCAAGCATCGATAAGTTGACTCATCGGTGTTCCCATGCGAACGAGGAAGTTGCCTGGGTTCTTAACCTGCTTACCGGTAACGGTTGTATAACGCTCGAATAACGGTTTGTTCTTCATCACAGCCTGATAAACGGCAAATGCAGTTCCAACATTCTGAACTACAGCACCAACATTAACAGGTATTGCTGGCGGTGCCGGCACCTGACGGCGTATCACGGCATCCACAAGTTGCTTTTCACCTCCCTGAGGATACTTCTTTGCCAATGGCACTATCTCTATGCCGTTCATGTTGGCGGTCTTCTCCTCAAAGAGTTTTATTGCCTGTGGTTTGTTGTCTTCTATTCCAATATATCCTTTATCCACGTTAACAGCCTTCATAAGCAACTGAAGTCCGACGAGAATCTCGTCTGCATGCTCAAGCATAAGGCGATAGTCTGACGTGATATATGGCTCACACTCAACACCATTAATGATGACGCACTCTGCTTTGGCTGTAGGCGGTGGTGTCAACTTAATGAACGTGGGGAATCCCGCGCCACCCATACCGGTGACGCCAGCATCCTTAACGCGCTTGATAATCTCTTCCGAAGTAAGTTCGGGGTGAGCCTCCAAGGTCTCCAGTTTGTCTGAGCGGTCTATGCTCTCCTCCCATTCATCACCTTCCACCTTAATAATAATAGATGGCTTGCGATAGCCTGTGGCATCGAGAACATCGTCAATCTTAAACACAGTACCTGAAACTGACGAGAAGATAGGTGCTGAAACAAATCCACCAGCCTCTGCTATAAGTGTGCCTACCTTTACGGCATCTCCTTTCTGTACTACGGCCTTTGCCGGTGCACCTATATGTTGCGAAAGGGGGAATGTTGCCATCTTTGGCAATTCGGCAACCTTTGTTGGAATTTCGGCTGTTATCTTGTTCTCCTCTGGGTGAACACCGCCTATTCTGAAAGTTCTTAGTTTCATGCCTTGTCCTCCTTTTCTTTAGTTATTGTTTGCTCTTGGGGAGCCTTAGTCTCCGTTGCGGATGCAGCCACTGCTTCGGGCTTGTCTGCCACAACTGGCTTTGGCTTCGGGGCAGGGAAGTTGACTGCGATTATGGCATGTGTAGGACATGCCTCCACACACTTCTTGCACATACGACACTTGTCTGGGTCGATGTAACTCAGGTTGTTTGCAATGGTGATTGCCTCAAACTTGCACTCCTTGGCGCACTTGCCGCAACCGATGCATGCTGCCTTGCATGCCTTCATGGCTGCTGCACCCTTGTCCTTGTTCACACAACGCACGTAAACCCTGCGTCCCTTAGGACCTTTCTTTCTCAGTTCTATTACATTACGCGGACAGGCCTTAGAGCATGCTCCACAACCCGTACACTTTTCTTCGTCAACCTCGGGCAAGCCAGTTTCTTCATTGATGTGAATGGCATCAAACTGGCAGGCGGCAACACAATCGCCACATCCCAGACAGCCGAAGCCACAACCAGTCTCACCAGCACCAGTAGCATGCATTGCCGTACATGTGCGCAGTCCGTCGTATGACGCTATGCGCTGACGCAACTCGCAGGTTCCATTGCAACGCACCACAGCAACCTTAGCCTCAGTGTTAGCAATGGCCATGCCGAGAAGATCGGCAACCTTGCCCATAACCTCAGATCCTCCTACGGGACACATGAGTCCTTCAAGCGAGCCTGCATCGGCTGCCTTAACCAACGCTCCGGCAAGTCCAGAGCAGCCGGCAAAGCCACAACCGCCACAATTGGCACCAGGAAGAACCTCAACCACTTGTCCCAAACGAGGGTCTTCTTTAACAGCAAACTTCTTAGAGCACACATAGAGTATCACTGCCGATACCAATGCTATCGCTCCAAGTACAAGTACTGCAGATAGAATAAAGTTCATAAGTTCTTTGTATTTGTTTTAGTATATTAATAATTAGTTTTTTATTTCAATGTTTCTCGATAGTAAAAGAAAACTTCTCCTGCATGCGATGTCTGTTCAGGTAAAGAATGATGTAGTATGGGATAAGCGAACAGATGCCCGCCATTGCCATCAGCGGTTCTTCATCGGTCAGCCTGCTAACAAGAAACACCACGGTTATCAGCAGTATGAACGGAATGCCGAATGCAAGCAGGACGGCATTCATTCCCACCCTTGACGATGCCACCACCATCACCGTGTCGCCGACGTTATAGTCACTTGGACGCACATTGTAAACGTCAACGATTTTCTCTTTCTTCTCTGCGGCATTGCAAAGACGGGCAGCATTGCAAGAAGAGCAGGCAGACGACTGCACGATGCGCACTTTCACGCATTCGTCCTCTATCTTGTCCACCACCCCACTGTGCTTTATTCTGTTGCTCATAGTTAGACCCTCTTTTTGCTATCTTGAGTTTGCAAATGCAAAGGTAACACTATATTTGCAATCGGCAAATAAAAAGAGGATTATATTGCACACTTTTTAACAAATCTTATCCGTAAAGGTTTACAATAACTCATTTTTCGTCGAGCAACTTGTCAAGGAAGTCATCGAGTTCCTTGTCTAGACCCTGCATCAGGTCGCCGCCTATTATCACCGTGTCGTCGTCAACGACATAGAGTTCGGACACATGCTCGCTATCATCGTTCTCGAGTACGAAACTATAGGGCTTCAGGATGCCTAAAGACTCTATCTTGTCCTTCATCGAAACGATTGATTCGCGCAGCACTTGGGCCACCTGTGGGTAGAAGTCATCGTCCTTGTTGTCAATCCATTGATCCACAACGCAGCGTGTTATTTCATGTTCGTCGTCGTCGAAGGCGAGCAACTCTCCGCTGTCTTGTATCACCTTTACATGCACATCGGTCATGATGCCCGATTCGTCATCGTGGGGGAACTTCTGGATTATCTTCCCAAGAAAGCGTTCAATCTTCTGTGTAGTTTGTTCGTTCGTGTTCATATTCTTTTCTTTTTTCCTTTACTCTCGTTGCTCATTCTGTCAAGTGCCGTCACCACATATACAGCCCTTCCGTTCTCCTTTATATTATAAAAGGTGTTGTTTGTGATGGCCACAATCTTCGAGGGGTCGTTGGTGTTCACCTGCTCGCCTTGTCCGAACCTATAGACAACATACTTCACGGCCTCGTCTTTCCAGCCCTTGCCCTTCGGGGCTGTCCAGAAGAGCACCGGACCGTCTTCTGTGTTTATAACCTTCATCTTTCTGACCTTCTTAGGAGCCTTATCGTCGATGAAAGGCATTTCAGGCTGCAGTGCAGGATTCTTCCAGTATGAGTTGCGCAGCACCATTCCGTAGTTGCCAATGTTATCTACCGCAGTCTTGGCATACCATAGCACGGTGCCCTTCACGTTGTTCATCTCGCTGTGAAGTTTGTATTTCGCCGGCATCTGGTTGATGTTAGGGTTCTTCAGGTCTGCCTTCTTTGTGGTGCGTTCAATGTCTTCACCGATATACAGGTGGCGTTTGCCTGCGTGCGTATTCCACCATCTTATAAGAGTCTCATAGTCGGCTGCCTTATGACCAATTTCCCAGTAGAGTTGCGGAACGTTATAGTCAACCCAGCCATTGTTTACCCATAGCAGCACGTCGGCATAAAGGTCGTCGTAGTTCTGCAGGCCGTTTGTGTTGCTACCTATAGGCGAACTCTTCTTGTTGCGGTAAATACCGAATGGCGCCACGCCGAACTTCACCCATGGTTTCACCGACTTTATGGTTTCGTACATCTGCTTGATGAACACATTGACATTATATCGGCGCCAGTCTCCGATATCCTTGATGCCGTTGTTGTAGGCACGGAACTGCCTGCCGTCGTCAATACTCTGCCCCGCCACCGGGTAAGGATAGAAATAGTCGTCCATGTGAAGACCATCGACATCGTAGCGGCGCACTATGTCGGCAACCACATTACAGATATAATCTCGACACTCGGGGATTCCGGGGTTCAGTATGAATTGTCCGTCGTAAGAGAACACCCATTCCGGGTGGCGTATAGCCACATGACTGCTTGCCAGTTCCTTTGTCGTCTTCGTCTTGGCACGATAAGGGTTTATCCATGCATGAAGTTCCATCCCGCGCTTATGGCATTGCTCCACCATCCATGCCAAGGGGTCCCAGTATGGTGACGGCGATTTGCCCTGAGCACCTGTCAGGAAACGGCTCCACGGCTCCATGCTGCTTTGGTACAATGCATCGCACTCAGGGCGCACTTGGAAGATGATGGCGTTCACGCCGTCCTTCTTCAACTCGTCGAGTTGATAAGTGAGCGTCTGCTGCATTGTCTGTGTTGACATGCCGAGGAACTGACCGTTCACACATTGTATCCACGCACCGCGAAACTCCCTCTTCGCTTGTGCCAATGCATTATCTACACAACATGCAAGAAGAAGCAGAAGAACTATAACTGTTTGTTTTTTAATAGATTTCATAAAAGAACTGTTATTTGATTGTAAAGGTACAAAGAATTCTCCAAATAACCAAAAATATCCACAAAATAATGTGCATATCCTCTAAACAACCCATCTCTGTATCGCCACTTGTGCCTCCTGAGCATCTCACTTGTATCTCCTGACCACCTCACTTGTATATATCTGACCACCTCAGGAATGCCTCCTGAGCATCTCACTTGTGCCTCCTGACAACCCCACTTGTGTTTATACATATAGCTCCGTCACGTTGAAGATAATAAAAAATGCGCCAAACACATTTGTCTGGCGCACTTTTATGATGTTTAAGACTTAATTAAATCTCAAGCCACTTAACGTAAGCGAAGTCCTGACGGTGTGGCAGACGCTCGTTCTTGGGATACATTCTGACAGCACACTTGTATGTTCCGGCATGCTGCTGAATGGTTTCGCACTCGAAGGTGTAGAGATTGCCCTCTTTCTTCGTTACATTGAACTGGTGGGTTGCCCATACGGTGTCCTCACCCTTCTCGTTCTGGGTGATGGCAACGAACTCAAGTCCGATGGCATCGTCAAGTCCCTGCTCGTCAACGACATACTTGAAGTGGTACTTGTGTCCTGTCTCTGGTCCTTCGGCAGGCATGTCGTTCTCTGAAGACACCACGCGTATTGCATCCCAACGCTCGGCAACAGCCTCTTTCCAGAGGGCTATCTCCTTAGCAATCTTGTTGCCGTTGGCAGAGAGTTCCTTGAAGCGTTTTGCCTCTTTCTGATAGAACTTCTCATAGTAGTCGTCGAGTTGACGCTTCATTGTATAGTGAGGCGCAATAGTAGCGATTGAGTTCTTGATGACATTTATCCAGCCCTCGCTAAAGCCCTTCTCATTCTTAGCGTAATAGAGAGGCACGATGTCGTTCTCGAGCAAGCCGTAGATTGTGGCGGCATCGAGTTGGTCTTGATAACCCTGGTTCTCGTAGGTGCGCTTCTCGGTCAATGCCCAACCAGCACCCTCACGGTAGCCCTCAAGCCACCAACCGTCGAGAACAGAGAGGTTGACAACACCGTTCATCTCGGCCTTCTCGCCTGATGTACCAGATGCCTCGAGTGGACGTGTAGGAGTGTTCATCCAGATATCAACACCTGAAACCAAGCGACGTGCAAGGCGGAAGTCATAGTCCTCGAGGAAGATGATCTTGCCAAGGAACTCTGGACGCTGTGATATCTCGTATATCTTCTTAATCAAACCCTGACCGGCACCGTCAGCAGGATGTGCCTTACCGGCAAAGAGGAACTGAACGGGATGCTCGGGATTGTTGACAATCTTGTTGAGACGATCGAGGTCTGTAAACAGCAGATGTGCACGCTTATATGTAGCGAAGCGGCGGCAGAAGCCTATCATCAGCGCATTAGGATTGATTTTGTTGAGAAGAGAGAGAACACGCGACGGGTCGCCTTGGTTCTTGAGCCAGTTCTCGCGGAACTTAACGCGGATATAGTCGGTCAACTTCTTCTTCAATGCCATACGTGTAGCCCAGATTTCCTCATCGGGTACATTATATATAGCATGCCAGATGTCCTCGTTGCTCTGGTCGTTCATGAAGTTCTTGTCGAAATACTTCTCATAGAGATGGCGCCACTCTGTAGCAGCCCATGACGGGAAGTGAACACCGTTTGTAACGTAACCCACAGCGTTCTCCTCGGGGAAGTAGCCCTTCCAGATAGGAGCGAACATCTTCTGTGACACCCATCCGTGAAGTTTAGACACACCATTAACCTCCTGGCAGGTGTTGATGGCGAAGGTACTCATTGAGAACTTCTCGCTCTTGTCGTCAGGATTGGTGCGGCCCATGCCGATGAACTCGTCCCATGTAAGACCAAGGATAGATGGATAGCCACCCATGTACTTGCCGAAGAGACCTTCGTCAAAATAGTCGTGACCTGCTGGCACTGGAGTGTGACAGGTGTAAAGACCGCTGGCACGAACAAGTTCGAGAGCCTGGTTGAATGTCAGTCCGTCCTCCTGGATGTAGTCAACAAGACGCTGGAGGTTGCAGAGTGCAGCATGTCCCTCGTTGCAATGATAGATGTCCTTCTTGATGCCGAGTTTCTTGAGTGTCAGCATACCGCCGATACCAAGCAGGATCTCTTGCTTCAGACGGTTTTCCCAGTCGCCTCCATAAAGTGCATGTGTGATTGGTTTGTCAAACTCAGAGTTCATCTCGTTGTCGGTATCCAACAGATAAAGCGAGATACGTCCTACATTAACACGCCATACATAAGCATGTACCTGATAGTTCATATAAGGAACATCAACAACAAGTGGGTTACCGTCCTTGTCAAGCTGGCGCTCGATAGGCAGAGAGTTGAAATTCTGTGCCTCGTAATTTGCAATCTGCTGGCCATCCATGCTAAGGCTTTGGGTGAAATAACCAAATCTGTAGAGGAAACCAACAGCACACATATCTACATTAGAGTCGGATGCTTCCTTAAGATAGTCACCGGCAAGCATGCCAAGACCACCTGAATAAATCTTCAGTACCTGATTAAGCCCAAACTCCATGCAGAAATATGCTACAGAAGCACGCTTGGCATCAGGCTTAACATCCATATATTTGCGGAAGAGCTTGTAAACGTTCTTTACGTTCTTCATTATCTCCTTATTCTTAACAATTTCCTCCTTACGGTCATAGCTAAGACGCTCCAACAAGAGTACAGGGTTGTGATTTACTTTCTCATAGAGGTCTTCATCAAGACTTCTCCAGAGTTCACGCGCCTCGTAATTCCATGCCCACCACAGGTTGTGAGCCAGTTCGTCAAGACACTTAAGTTCTTCAGGGAGTCTTGATTTTACAGACAGCTCCTTCCATTGTGGAGCGCTGGAATAATCTGCTTTTATCTTCATAATCTAAAAGTTAAATATTATTTGATATTATTTTAGTTTTCTACATTTGCTTTCCTTGCCTCTGCCTTGCGTAATGCAAAGTCATAAGCCTGCTCATAATATTTTATAAAATTGCTCCATAAGGCTTTCTTTGACAACTTCTCTGCATTAGCACGGCATTTCTTCACTTCTGCCTCAGTCATGTTAGAGAATTTGGCAACCGTGTCCTTAATGGCATCAGCCACTTCTGAATAGTTATAATCGGTGCGATGGATAACCTTAACGCCGTCTTCTATCTCACTATATTCGCCCTTCTCAGAATTTGCCCACAAGCCGAAGCCTGCAAGGTCGGTGGTGATACATGGAACCTTGAAGGCGACTGCCTCGAGCGGTGTATAACCCCACGGCTCATAGTAAGAAGGATATATACATAAATCGTTTCCTAGTACCAAATCATAATAAGTTATGTTAAACACCCCGTCATTACCAGTAAGATAGCATGGAAGGAATATCAACTTAACTTTATCATCTGCCCTATTATGCATATCGAGATACTTGAGCATTCCAAGCACATTGTCATGACTCATATTATGAAGCCAATGAGTAATCTCGGGAACCTCAAGCGGCGTGTCAAATTTCTTGCCTGAATTAAGTCGATTAACCAAATCTTTACGAGGTTCGCCGACCCATCCTGGCACTTCAATAAGAGCAAGAACGGTTTTACTTAACTCTTTGTCACGCAGTAGCCTATTCATTGCTTCAATATAGACATCAACACCCTTATTTCTGAACTCATATCGTCCACTTGTTGATACTATCAGAGTATCATCTCCAAGGTTGGTTCCTAGCAGAGCATTGGCAACATCGAGCACACGTTTGCGAGCTGCCTTTCTCTTCTTTGAGAAAGTTGCACCTTTGGGAACAAAACTATTATCAAAGCCATTAGGAAGAACAAAATCTACTGGTTTGTCAAGCAGTTCCTTACATTCATTTGCTGTAATATCGCTAACAGTGGTAAAACAATCAACATGCAAGGCAGTCTGCTTTTCAATAGAGTGCTTGCTTTGCATATTCAATTCGCCAGCCATTTGGTCTCCGTTATAAGCAAAGAGATAATCGTACAAAGGTTTGTTGTTTCCTGCAATGCTTCTGCCAATACTTGTGGCATGAGTCGTAAACACAGTACCAACCTCCGGCAATACCTTATTTATATATAAAACACCTAAGCCTGTCATCCATTCATTGCCATGATAAATGACCTTGTGCGTTTTGTTAAGATATGCTTTATAAAAACTTTCAACTACCAATCCTGCAGCATAAGAGAACATTGATGCCTCGTCATAATCGCCATAAGCATGGAGTGAATCGACCTTGAAGTCTTCCCATAAGGCAGTATAAATCTCATTCTTCTTCTCATAGAAAGAAGAAAAGTCAACAAGTATCGCTATTGGATCACCAGGAATTAACCATCTGCCAACCTTTACCTTCAGCCCTTCTTTTTTGGCAACCTTCTGCCATTCACAAAATAATTTATTATCTTCTTTAAAATAAGGGCATGGTTTCTCATTCCAACAATCAGGACCAATAAAAATAATTCTATCTTTAATCTTGTCCTGCAAAGTTTTCGCACGTGTTGACAGTACTGTGTATATTCCCCCTACTTTATTACAAACCTCCCAACTGGACTCAAATATATAGTCGGGAAATAGAAAACCATTGTTCATTATTATTATCAGTTTGGTGCAAAGATAATATAAAAAATGTTTTTTTGCAATTTTAAAACATACTATTTTACTAAAAACCTTGTTTTCTTGACTAAAGTTATTTAACTTTGCAGTAATCAATATGTTACATATATGAAAACGATATTACTTATAACTCTTTTATCTCTATTTTGCAGTAACATAAACGCACAAGATAATGCTACTGCATGCGACTCTACGGTATTTATAGGCGAGTACTATAACGACGAATATAAAGTATTTATTAAAATCAATTTTGTCGATAAAGACATCCTTGTACCAGGCCAGGAAATACTGGGAGAACTTGACGGCTTCTTCGGATCAACACAATCAAGCCATATTTGGGCCATAACATCAAGTGACGTGGAAGGGGACACAGCGCAAATAGAGGTAATAAACAACTATGGAAGCGAAGACTTTACTGCCACTATAATTATTAAGAATGATGGAACTTTAGAGTTTAAGCATTTAAGCGGAAGCACTTTTAAATTCCCTGTTAATAAGAAATGGCAGAAACTACCATCGAAACTATTATTCGTTAAGAAACAATCAATCTAAAATAGAATATAAATAAAAAAGAGTGCCCTTGCTCCATCATCGGAACAAGGGCACTCAAGTAAAGAAGGCGGCGACCTACTCTCCCGCATTGCATTGCAGTACCATCGGCGCGGGCGGGCTTAACTTCTCTGTTCGGAATGG